>ULLT01013630.1_pt1 | contig 56298 bp, 49 predicted proteins | sample 1951451 | NCBI WGS metagenome assembly ULLT01 (sample SAMEA4835530, study PRJEB28245) | human gut metagenome | biome: gut microbiome; material: fecal sample | place: Denmark | collected 2008 | reverse complement strand
TCTATGAAAATTATTTAAAATATTATCGTCCTATTCAACAAAATAATTATGCTTATAATTATGAATAATTTTGTAAAATTGCAAAGATATTGACAGAGCAAGAGCCTATTACCTTGAAAATTTTACTAGGATGTGGTATAATATTAAAAATAGTAAACAATAGCAATTTGTTTGTTGATAGGAGATTGGTATGTTCAAGATAGACCAAGCGATAAAAGATACAAATGCTGTAATATGTAAAAATATTGCCCGATTCGACTCATCTGAAAGAGGACTATTAAGTCAAAATATTTTAGGACAATTACGTAATTTTGTTGAGTATATAATATCAAAAATCATACACCATCCAAATGATGTAGACCCTAATAATTTTGGGTTAAAAGAACAGGCAATTTCTCAAATTAAAACAATGGGGCAATATCGGTTTATTAATAGATTTCACGATTTGCTCCAAAAATCCGTTTCTCATTATACAGCAGATGAAGATGGTTCAGAGCGTCTAATGCTTAAATATTATGAATATTTGCTTAAACTAAAAATTTTATTAAAGAATGACTATAGCATTGATGTTTTAGAAAATATTGAGGATTTTCCGTTAGATACAGATAAACATTTTCAAGAATATTATGAGAAAATTGCTGAAAAAATAAATCTTTACACTGGGCAAAGATGCAACTATGATGATAGATGCTATATACATAAAATAAAGCCTTTCTTTGTGGGAGAACGGATTTATTATGAAGTTACTTTTACCATCGCCAATGACAATGTAAGCAAATTTGATAGACAGATTGCCTTTACTGAACACGAGTTAATAGACAATTATTCCGTAAAACTCGCTTTGAAAAATGATACGATAGATATTAAAGGTCATACTTTACCAATTCAAATAATTGAAAATTGGCAAATATCTATTCGCCCTTGTGAACTTGAAAAGTTTGCAAAAATAGTCGGAGAATCTTCAAGTATAAAGTCAAATCATAAAGAATATATAACTTTAATGAAATTCCTTACATCCACTAAAATAAACCTTTTAGAATTGGTTTTATTGCCTACTAATCGCTATAATAAGATTAAGGGAAAACTATTAGAACAGGCTAAAACTGTTTCGTTTTTTAATGCCCTTGACAAATGTAGAAATATTATTTTGAATCATTTACCAGGCGCTAATACTTTAAGATATTTATTATATAAACTGAATAATAAAATCCTTAAAAATCAATTTTCAAATGAGAATTGTGAAAAGTTATCGAATTTAAATTTGTATTACGGATGCTTGATATTTGAAGATATGCCATTTGCTTCATCTCTAATACATCATAATCCCAAATTAAGAGACTTGATTTTCTGTATCGATGATAAAAATCGTGAATACGAATTTTTTGCAAGAAAAATACGAAACAACACGGAACATCAAGGGATGTTGTTTACCCCAGCGGCAGATTTGGACTCGTTTGGAAACATTGATAGTTTAATGTCTCAATACAACGCTCATATTTATTACAAACATTTAGGAAGAAAGATAAAAAAGTATAAAGATTTCTTTTATATATCTGAATATGCTGATGATAGCGCTGAAATTATAAAAAAACTACTAAAACTTACTCAAACATCTATCGGTGGATATAGGGCTTCTGTTGAATCCTGGTTGCGTAATTACTATATTGATTGTGATGAAAAGAAAGAAGCTATATTGCGTTTGTTTGAAAGCTCATCGGTTGCTATAATATATGGCGCTGCAGGCACGGGAAAATCGACGTTGATTAACCATATCTCCAATTTTTTCTCAGATAAAGATAAAATATATTTAGCTAATACACATCCAGCAGTAGAAAATATGCATAGGAAGGTAAAAACTGCTAATTGTGAATTTAAAACAATTAAAAGTTTTTTATCGGGCAATAATGACCATTTTGAATGTGGTGTTTTGGTTATTGACGAATGTAGTACTGTCAGTAACCACGACATGCGGATGGTAATTGAAAAAGCTAAATTTGATTTATTGATACTTGTAGGAGACGTATATCAAATAGAGTCTATAATGTTCGGCAATTGGTTTAGTATTGCAAATACCTTTGTTCCAACCAAAGCGATTGTCGAGCTAAATCACCCCTACAGAACTAAAAATAATGAGTTGTTAGCAGTATGGGATAGAGTACGCAATTTAGATATTGCTATACTAGAACCCTTGGTAAAGAATAAATATTCTCAAGAATTAAATGATTCATTGTTTGAGCATAATGAAAAAGATGAGATAATTTTATGCTTAAATTATGACGGACTTTATGGCATAAATAATATTAATAGATTTTTACAAGGAAGTAATAATAATCCGGCTATTGAATGGGGAGTGTCGACATATAAAATTGGAGATAGAATTCTTTTCAACGAGTCTAAAAGATTTGCACCTTTAATTTATAATAATATGAAAGGTGAAATTAGGAATATCAAAATTGAATATAATAGAATATGGTTTGAGATTGAGCTAGAAATAGCTATTAACGAGTTAGATGCTAAAGGTTATGCATTTTCGTTGCTGGGGCTTTCAGAATTTGGAAATTCTGTTATTGGTTTTTGGGTTGATAATTATAAAAACACTGATAACGATGACGACTCTTTGTCGTCAATTGTTCCATTTCAAGTGGCATATGCTGTATCAATACACAAGGCACAAGGCTTGGAATATAAATCTGTTAAGATTGTAATAACTAATGAAATTGAGGAGTTAATTAGTCACAATATTTTTTATACAGCAATTACACGAGCAAAAGAAGAACTAAAAATTTATTGGACTCCTGAAACTGAACAGCACGTACTCAAATCACTAAAGAGAAAAGATAATAAGAGGGATGCGGCTATATTAAAGACGATATATAAACTTTAATTTATAATTATTAGTGACTTATAGTCTTTAATAAAATTTGGGACACTAGTATTTTATAATTGTTCCAAAAAACACTCAAAATTTAAAGAGGAAAATATGTCTAGAGACCATATAATACCAAAATTTATTTTAAAAGGATTTGCTATTAATCCAGAAGTTGCACCTAAAAATCAAGCCGTGTTAATTTATGATGTTAAAAGAAAAGAAACTAAACGCATAAAAATAGCTGATGCGTATCAATTAGAAAATTTTAACTCAGATATCACAGAAAAACATTTGGCATATAAATATGAAAACGATGTGGCAAAATTATTTCAGAGAATAAAAGAAATTGCGGCAGCTGAAAAAGAAGAGATTGTTTTTACAAACTATGAATACAAACTACTTTTTCGATTTTTCACTATCATGTGGAGAAGAAACGATATTATAATTGATAAAGCAAAAGAATTAGTTGAAGAATTTGAAAATATATTTAATTGCCTCTCTGGCGTTCCGCTCAAAGAACGATTGAGACCAGAATTTGTCGACAAGAGCCTTGATGACCTTTTTGATGAAACAAAAGAGCAATGGCTTAAACCTTTCTACGAACATATAATTACAAATACAACCAATAATGATCCAACCGTAAAAAAGAGTATAGATAATTACAAACCATTTATCGTATATAACAAATCCTCTATACACTTTACCCTTCACAATACTTATGGAACTTTGAGATACATCAAGGAGGCAAACCAAGAAATTAGTGAACTAGATATGCCAACTTTAATGATTGAACCTATATCATCAACTTTGTGTTTTTGTCTCGCACTAGTTAAAGAACCAATAGATCTAAATAAAGATTTTTACTCAATAAAAATAGAATCGTGGGATAATGAAAAAGAAATAAAGGAATTCTTCATAAATGGCTATATGACGGAAACAGCAACTAGTTATATAGTTGATGAAACCAATGAATCGTACATAAAAGCTAAAACCTTAAATTGAGTTTTATGCGCCAAATTTTTAAGTTGAGTGCTAAAATTACTTTATTATAACCAACAAAAAGTTCAAATTGACTTTCAGCCTTTCCACCAATAACGTAAACTAATCTCGATACAATTTAATGTATCGAGATTTTTACTTTTTGTAATGGCTAAAATCTTTATGTTATTTTTTAACAATTTCCTTTCTTTTACTAATCTAAAGAATGTTCCTCTAGATACTCCTATTAATCTAGCAGCTAAAATGTTAGTTAATTCTCTATTAATATATTTATCCAATATATTAATAGTGTTATGTGGTAGAGTAGCTTTTGGTCTACCAAACTTAACACTTTTTTCTTTTGCTATTCTAATACCTTCTGCTTGTCTTTGTTTAATATTAATCCTTTCGTTTTCAGCAACAAAACTAAGTACTTGTAATACTATATCGGATATAAAATTGCCAACTAAGTTTTTACCTTCAATTCTCGTATCAAGTAAAGGCATATCAAGTACCTTAATATCTGCTTCTATTTCTTTAGTAATTTTAGACCATTCTTCAAGTATCATATGATAATTTCTGTAGGGTATAGGGTTAATTCTGCTGAAGGAATAAAATTTAGAAAATGGGCAAATAAAGTATTAAAAGAATATTTATTAAAGGGTTACATAATCAATGAAGAAAGATCACTTGTTACTAATGAAAACTATGTAAGATTAATTAATAAAGTAGAATCACTTGATGAAAAAGTTAGTAATATTGAAAAAGAATATAAATCCAAAGAATTTAAAAACTCACAATTATTCTTTGATGGAGAGTTTTATGATGCATATACATTAATACAATCATTATTTGAAAGTGCTCATACTAAAATTATCATAATTGATAACTATGTTGATAGAACCATACTTGATAGATTAGTAGTAAAAAATAGTAATGTTCAAGTTATTATCTACACAAGTATTAATTCAAGACTATTATCTAGAGATATAGATGCATTTAATAAACAGTATGGTAGTTTAGATGTTAAATATACTACTAATGTACATGACAGATATATTATAATTGATCAAAGTAAGTTATATCATTTAGGACACTCAATAAAAGACTTAGGTAAGAAGATATTTTCTATCAGTGAATCAGATAATAATTTAATATCAGTTTTATTGAGTAATATTTAGAATTGATTTATAGTTCTACATACCTACAAATTATTAGGATTTTATTCTTTGTATATGGTCAAAATATCGGTCAATATGAAATAATAAACTAAATTGAAACTAAAGGGGATATTTTCAATGGTTAAAGTGGCAAACGAAATGAAATATAAAAAGATAATTGTTGATTTGCTAATTAATAGATATTTAAAGATATTTGGAGCGATTTGTATTGAAGGACCAAAATGGTGTGGTAAGACTTGGAATTCTTCATATCATGCAAAAAGTGAATTTTTAGTTGGGGGATCCAAGCGGTAATTTTTCCAATCGATTATTTGCTGAAATTGAACCTTATACTGTTCTTGAAGGTGAATCTCCAAGATTGATTGGCGCAGTAATAGGGCTTGATGATGATAATTAGTGTGCTTTTGAAATTAAGATAGACTAAGTAAAACAGAAGAAGGAGCAAATAATTTAATTAAAGTTTGTGATGATATTGTAGCTAATGGTGGTAGAGCACCATTAATTAAGTGTGTTATATATGGTATTGGAAATATTGCATATCAAAACGATAAGGGTATATATATTTTACCTATAACAGCATTGGAAGACTAAAAAATATTTATAGTGTTAACAACTAAAAATGCTATTGCCAAAAGCAATAGCATTAATTTTTTTAACATATATTATTCCTCAACACGCTCATATTGATATACAGTTATAGCATCTTCATCTGTTACAGGTACATGATTTCTAGAACTATTAATTGCTTCCATAAGTTCTTCACCTTCTAGGCCAACAAGATCTGTTTCTTTAAAAAGGTCACTATTAATGAATTCTTGAGGACTATTGAATCTAGTAATCTTTGTTATTTGTCCATATACTACCTCATAAACGGTACTATTATAAGCCCATAATACACCAATATCACTTACATCGATGTTACAAAGTTCATCGTAACTTGCTATTACATCGATAACTTTGCCTTCATTTTTAAGCTTTTCAAATCTATTATTAGTAATTCCTGTTTTAAAGTAATGAGGATGTGTGAATAAATTTTCATCAACGCCTTCGGTTGGGTATTTAAGGTCCTCTTCATAGATACAACTATTTGTATACCATCCCATATAGTCTAGTGAATAATGGTCGTTAAAAGTAGCCCATGCCATTACTCCACCCCATTCACGCATACTACAACGTACTGCTTGTCCAGTATTCAAAACAGGTACACACCCGTCGTAACGTTGATGGGCATCACCACCAAAGCAATAACCATGTTCACGAATTTCTTCGGCCACTGCTTCAATAACATCATCTGTTAATGGTGCATCAATATAGTCATAATTTGACCACCACGTCCAACCTACAACTTTGTAGGTTAATTTCTTTTCTTTGTTTTCATCCATAATTAAAAATTTCCTCAAGTAATATTTTTAAAATAATTATATTAGATTATAGAGCAATTATACCATAGTTTATATTAATATTCAAATAATAAATAAAATGCTATGAAAATATATTAATATGATAAGCATTTAAATTACCATTGTAAGAAATATAGCTATATTTTTTATAAAAACTGGTTAGTCTTTATTTAAATAAACAATAATACACATATACTATCAGTCTACTTGTGGTTGATTTTCCCGTTATTTCAAATAAATGGTTGAATATATATAAATATAATGATATAATGTTAGCAAAGAAGAAAAAGGAGGAAAAAGAAAATGAAGAGAAAAACGTTTATTTTGTTATGTGTCATTTTAAGTGCACTATTCATTAGTAGTTGTAAAATTTGCGTTGATCCCAAAACTAACCCCAATGATCCAAATTATAATCAACAAGAAAAAATAGATGGAACTTATTCCGCAAAAGCATTGCATTACGGAAATATCCCCGAATCATATACTATTACCATTAAAGACGAAAAGTATAATAATGCTAAATTTGAAAAGAAAGTTTTAGAAGAAGATTTAAGGTTTTGGATAAAAATTGATAATAGCTGTGAACCTGAACAAGTTGTGTATCAAAAAGGTACTTCTTGTTATTGCACAATCACAGAACCATATTATAATACAGTTATTCAAGATGAACCTGAATTATCGACAAATCAGCCCGCAATATCATGCGAATATTATATTTACGAATATTATATTTTTGAAACAAGCGATAAACTTTATTTTGTTGAAATGGAAGTTGAGGTAGTTGAGGTATATGAAAATAATAATAGTACAATAATTAAAGGGCAACCAACATTAAATGGATATTATGAATTAACTAAAATAGAAGATTTATTAAACACTAAAGGATATTACGTAGAAGAATCTAATGTTGGTAGTCTATTCTATAGAAATGGAACGCCTTCTTTCTTTGTTGAATATGAAGGGATCTTTAAAACTAAAGAACAAATTAGTGAAACGCTTGAACAAAATAATATGTATTCAACTTTAGCCTTAAATAAATATAATGATGAGTTTTTCAAAAAATATGACTTAATTGTTCTATCAGCTCAAATACAGTATGGTACAATAGTTTCGGTAGAAGATATTAAAATAAACACAGAAAATGCTAAAGTAGAATTAACTTTAAAAAATATTTCTATCACACAAATTGCTCCTGACATTGTTGCACCATATCACGTAATAGTAGTAATTAAAAAAGGTCTTGTTGGAGATATTACTAACTTAGTAACTATTAGATTATACTAATAATATATTTTGAAATGAATTGTTTGCTAAAAAAATCATAATGGTATAATATATCATTAGGTGATAAAAGATGAAAGCTAGATTATACTTATTAGAAGATACTTATCCAAGTAAAGTTATTATTAAGAATAATTTGATAACTAAAGAATATACCTATCAAAACTCACAAGAATTTATTGACGACATTAATAACTTATTTGAAATTAATAATAATCCTGACACAACAGTAATACTTGTACTTGATCCAAGTATTTGTAGAAACATTGCTATGGATAATGGTTTTGGAAAATTTCAATTAGCAGGTTATAATAATCTTAATAATTATGATGATATAAGGTTTTATCGCTATGATGAGAAAAATGATTTAGAAATATTTGAAGATATATATCAAAAAGATATACAGTCTTCGGATAATAAATTATTAAACCTAGCATTACAAAAAGATGTAGATTTAGAACTAGTTAAAAAAGGTGAAAACCTAATAAAAGAAATTAAATGTGAAATTCTTGAAATAGATGAAAATAAAGAATTAGTAGAATATATTGAAAAAGATTTATTAACAGATAAAAAACTAATAAGCATTGTAAATAAATATGACAAGATTAATACAATTAATAATCTTAAAGCCTCGATTTATGCGATTTATCAAATATGTAATAACCACAATGATATAAAAGAAATCATAAGAAATTGGATTCTATCTACTGAACCAATTATAAAAAATAATGACTATACTACTTTAACTCCTAAATTTGAAAGCATAGCAAAAGTATGTGATAATATATGTAATGATAGAACATATTTAACTTTTGAAGAAATTGAAAAAACGATAAAAGATAAATTTAATTACTTAATGATAATGAATATTGATTTATTAGAAGAATATAAATATCAAATAACATCAATAGATTTCAAAGAGAAAAAGGTATATTTTAAACCATGTTATTATTAGTAAATACTAAAATAGAGATTTGATGGATAGTCAAATCTCTATTTCTTTTTTACACCTCTTCGCATACTTAATAAAAGTACCCCTACTAATGTTTAATAGGCTTGCGGCACCAAAACTAGTTATTTCTTTATTACAATAACTCTTAAAAACTTGTATAAAATCACTTGTAATTTGATAGGGAGGCCTACCCATATGGATACCTTTTTCTTTAGCAATTTTGATACCTTCAGCCTGGCGTTGTCTAATATTTTCCCTTTCATTTTGAGCAACAAAACTAAGAACTTGCAAAACAATATCGCTAATAAATTTACCTACTAAGTTCTTATTATCGGTTCTAGTATCAAGCAGTGGAAAATCTAAAACTACAATATCTGCTTTAATATCTTTGGTAATACTAGACCATTCTTCAATAATCATTTCATAATTTCTCCCCAAGCGATCAATTGATTTGATAATTAATAAGTCATTTTCTTTTAATCTTTTTTTCATTTTTTGATAATTAGGTCTTTCAAAATCTTTTCCACTTTGCTTATCAATGTAAATTTGTTTTTCATCAAGACCTTGTTTAAACATTTCATCTAACTGCCTATCAACATTTTGAGTAGTAGTAGATACTCTAACATAACCATATTCCATTTTATTTACCTCCATTTAGTTATGGGTAAATTATAACAAATTTTACTGTTAATAACATACAGCAAAGTAAACAAACAAGGAAATAATCGATTATTAAAAAACACAATAATTACTAAAAAAAGTATATATACTAAAAAATACCATCTTACAAATACGCCGTTATTATGATAAAAATTGACAAAATGCCTAAAAAGTGATATAATATGCTTGTATGTATAGTTGTCATATACGATGACTAATTTCATATAATGTATTATTAAAATAAAAGATTTTTAAGAAAGGGAATTATTTTAAAAATGAAAAGAAAAACATTAACATTAACATTGAGTATTCTTGCTTGCCTAGCATTAATTGGGGTAGGCTTTGCATCATGGATAATTTCTGCTGATGCTATTAAAGAAGCAGAAGGTAACATTATTGTTGATACTGTTGCAGATAAAACATATGTGGTAAGCGGGAGTTGGTTAGATGATAAATCAAGTATAACTTTTGGTGCACCTGCTACAATGAATGCACATAATCCTTGGTTAACTAATGATTCAGAAGGTAAAACAGAAAATTTAACAGTAACATATCAATTAACAGTAAAATATGGTGATAATACACCTGCTACAGGAATTAAAGATAAAATAACAGCTCTTGTTGTTGCTCCTGAAAATGCAAGTTATACTGCTGCTGTAAATGGCGGATTAATTATTGCTCCTAAAAATGCTACAGTTGAAGAAACTGCTGAAGGTAGTGGTATTTATAATATTACAGTAACATATAAATGGGGAAAACATTTTGCAGATTCTGCTGATGCTACAGAAGGTGTTAACCCATACACATATTATAATACAAAAACAGCAACAGATAAACTAAGTGGTACTGAAACTACTTATATGCAAGATGCAAAAACAAGTCTTGAAACTTTATCAAAAATCGAAGCATCAGTTAAGTTTACTTTAAATATTACTGTTGTAAAATAGGTTTTAAATTATGGCAAAGTTAACAAGAAATTCTTATAAGAGAAAAATTATTCTTTTCGGTGTAATTGTATTCATGTCTATAGCATTAATCTCTACAGGTTTTGCCGCATGGGTAATGTCACAAGAAAAGAAACAATCTAAATCAGGCAATGTGACTGTTGGTGCTGTTACAGAAGGAAATATTGAGGTTATTCTTGATGAATTAACAGTTAAAGATTTCAAGTTTGAACCAAAAGAATCAGATACAACAGGCCGTGTTCGTAATGATAATACAAATTTTGAATCATTAACTGTAACAGTAACTGGTACTATTAAGAATACACAATTTTTAAAAGAAGCAACTATTAAGATGAATGTAAAAGATGCAGTAACACAAGCCGAAACTGCAGGTTACATTATTTTACCAGAATGTGCTAAGAATGAAGTTGTTTTAACACTTACTGATAGTGGTACAAATGAAAAGAAATTCTCATATGAAATAACATTTAAATGGGGTTCAAAATTCGGAGGAGAAAATCCTGGTGAATATTATGACAGTGCTGCATTTAATCCAAGCGAAGAAGAATTAAGTAGTTTTGAAGGCACACAAGAAGAAAAAATAACAGCTTACATTAAGAGTGTATTAGATGCATTCCATACATTAATGGATACATCTACATACGAAGTAGTCGTTACTGCAAAACTTAATTAGTAGGTAATTATGTCTCCTTCTGAAATACTTTCAATCATAGTTACTGTTATCGGGGTATTTAGTTTCGCAACAATATTTACGATATTATACAAAAGTTATGCAAACTCGCAAATTGCAGAACTTAATTCAGGTAAAAAAGACATTGAATTAATTGATGAAGTAATCTATGAAAAACAAGAAAAAGTTAGAAGGCGCAGAAAGATAACTGGAACTATACGTACAGTTGTCTTTTATGCTATTATGGTGGTACTTATTCCATTGTTTATTTTTTCATTGATTAATCGATTTCAAAACAATGTCACAATGATAGGCAATAGAACTGTTATGGTTGTTGCAAGTAACTCAATGAGTTACAAAAATGAAGCTAATAGTTACTTATTTGATGACAGTTTAGGATTAAACAATCAGTTTAATACATACGATCTCATTATTCTTGAAAAAGTGAACAATGAAACCGACTTAAAAAAATATGATGTTATCGCGTTTAGAAATTCAAAAGGTAGTAATACCATTCACCGTATCATCGATATTGATTACAGTAGTACTCCATATAAATATACTACTAGAGGAGATATATACGACGAAAAAGGAACCGATGGTGAAAAACCTACTTTTGATAAAGTTATAGGTAGATATACTGGAAAACGTCTTGGTGGTGTAGGAATGTTCATCTTATTCCTACAATCATATGCGGGGATAATTACAGTATCATCGCTTATATATTGCTTATTAATGATTGATCGCATTGCAAATAAAATGGATAAAGTACAAGAAGAACGAATCAAAAAACTTGAAGAAGCTTTAGAATATGAAAATGAAGATAATTTAAATGAATTTAAAGCTATTTATACTGAAACAATTTATTACAAAGGCTATGCGTATAAATTTGATGAAAATGGTTTTGTTGATAAAACCGAAATAAATAACAACGAATACTTAGAAAAATCGGATAGTACAATGATTAAAGAATTGACTAACCAAGAAACTTCAGAAACCAAAACTGAAGAAATTACAATAAATGAAGAACAGGGAGAGTAACCTTATGAAAAAACCCTATTTTACAAGAAAGAACTTGATAGTTTTATCACTTGCATTCTTTTATTCTTTCTTACTACTATTTGTAGGTTTATGCCTAGATGGATCTCATCTACTAATAGGTAAAAAGAATCCAATAGCACTTGTTGCGGAAAAAATAAACTTTGAACCAATAAGATGCGGTGTTACAGGATATGTAAGTTTAATACTTGTTGCAATATATATATCTGTATTTGTAGCATTGTTCTTATACGAAAAAAGATATGCAGTTTTAAACAATAAAAAGCCATATAGTCTAAAAATGATTTTATCTTATCTTGCATCACTAGTAGCATGTTTTATATTATCATTTGGAGTTGGTATGTTAATTTGTGGAAAAAATGGCATCAAAACAATGTATCAATTTACTGGTCAAAGTTTATTAATAACAACATGTATATATATTCTTGCATTTGCTTTTATTGGTGGAATATTGATGTTTATTGTAAACTTTACTCAAGTTGATAGACCATTTAGAGCATTTGAAGATAAAAACTATCCAGTACTTGATGACGATGATCTTGTTAAAAATGATGTTAGTTCAAACTTTGATGCTGTACCATCAAGTAAAGTTAGTGGCACAGTAAGTGGTGAGGTTGGAATTGGTCAACCTGCTGCTACTGACAACAACAATTCAAGCGTTATTCGTCAAACAGAAGAACTAGATGACCGTGAAAAAGTATTCCCAGCATTATCAATGATGGATGAAGAATACGAAGGTTATGCGGTTGAAAATGTTGTTAGTGATAACTTAACATTAAATGAAATTGCAACAAGATTTAGGAATTATCTTGCCAAAGAAGAAAAATTATATTTTGACATTGATACAATTCGTTTCTTTGTAAGCGGATTTGCCGCAAGTCATTTCATGATTTTAGAAGGTTTATCTGGTACAGGTAAATCAAGCTTACCAAGATATTTTGCAAAGTTTATCAATGCTAATCTATTATTTGTTCCTGTCCAAGCAACATGGAGAGATAAAACTAACCTAATCGGTTACTTTAATGATTTCTCTAAAGCTTACAGTGAAACTGAATTCTTAACAAGCTTATATCATGCTAACTATAATCCTGATATGATACATATGTTTGTACTTGATGAAATGAACATTTCAAGAGTTGAATATTATTTTGCTGACTTCTTATCAGTGCTTGAATATCCTGAAGAAGAATGGAAAATAAAAATAATGCAACTTCCATATAATTTCATCCCTCCTGCAAAATTAGATGATGGTGTTATTCAAATACCTAATAACGTATACTTTGTAGGTACCGCAAACAAAGATGACTCAACATTCACAATTACTGATAAAGTTTATGACCGTGCAATCACAATTGATTTTGACAATCGTAATGATGCATTTAATGTAAATGGTGACGCATCAACAATTAACCTTAGTAGAAGTGCCCTTGCTAAACTATATCAAGAAGCTAAAAACAATAAGAGTTATCAAATGACTGATAATGATTATCAAAAATTCCAAACTATAAGTGATTACATTTATGATCAATTTGATATTACTTTTGGTAACCGTATTTTAAATCAAATATCTGAACTTGTTCCAGTATTTGTATCATGTGGTGGTACAAAAGAAGAAGCTCTTGACTTCTTACTTTCACGAAAAGTTATTAGCAAAATTGAAGGCCGTTTTGAAGAATATGTTAAAAATGCTTTAAGAGAATTACTTAACTTAATTCATAAAACATACGGAAAAGATGTTTTAAAACGTAGTGAAAAAACAATTCAAAATTTAATGAGAAGGTTATAACAATATGAAAATCATCGAAGAAAATCTTTTAAAAAAGATGATAACACAACTAAATAATTACGAAAAAAAGTATCAAGATGTAAAAGAACGTTTTACTCATTTAGAAGAAATTGAGTTTACATCTTTACAAGAACTTTCTTTCGAAAAAGATAATGAATTCTTCGATGAAGTAACCTTTATCTTAAGTGTTATCACTTCGATAATTGCTCATCCTCAAATATCTAACCGTGATGAAGATATTATCGAACGAGCTGAACAAGTTGGCAACATTACCAATGAAGCATTAAAACAAACAATGCGTGATGCAAGTTTGTGGAAAGAAAAAGATTTTGAATTAGTTCCTGAATATATTCATTATCATCAACACATTGATGATTTAAAAATTTATGAAAATATCTTCATTGGTATGCTAATTCATCTAATTGATACAGAACTTACTAAATATGATGTTTTCTATCAAAGACTTATTCCAAGTATGCAAACTGATGCATTGTTTATTGAAGAAAGCGAAAAAATTGAAAAGACATTAACAAAAATAGATAGTTTAAAACGTAAAATGTTACATATTAAAAATACAGCTTTTTACAAAGAAATATCTAAAGTTAATTTAAATTTAAGAAAAATACAACCCACAAATATTTTATTAAAAAACAAACTATATAATTTATGTTATAAATTCTATCGCAAATTTGTTATTTATGAAGATAATAAAAACTTACAAATTGATTTTAAAAAGTATTATTACTATCAAATATTAAGAGTATTTAAATTAAATGAATTTAAGCTTGATGATAAAAATCAAAGTCTAGTATTTAACTATCAAGATAAAAAAATAAAACTAGTAGATAATGAAGAAAATTCTAAAATTAGTTTAGAAATTAAATATCACAATAATGTCTATAAACATCTTTTAATTCTATCAACTGATCGTGAATTAATAGATGAATACGCTGAAGATAAAGATTACATAACAACAGAAGTAATTTCCCTTTGGAATTTATATAACGTTGATACAAATGAATTTGTCTTCAACAATCAAGCAAGTGAAATAGAAATTGCTAGAAAATGGGTAATGAGTAAACTTCAAGAAGTAGTTGCAAAGAAAATGATTTACTCAAAATATTGCCCAATATGTAAAGATAAAAACTTAACAATTGAAAATGATATATATCATTGTAACAATTGTAAATCAATTTATACATTCAAAAAAGAAACGAAAGATGTAATTTGGTTTATTAAATTAAGGAGGTAACTCGCATGGAACAAAACATCCAAGAACCTAAAAAAACCACAATATTAATAGAAGACTTATATAAATCATATGGTGAAAAAGAAGTTCTACTTGGACTAAATTTAGAAGTTCATGAAGGCGAATTATTTGGATTTATTGGCCGAAATGGTATTGGTAAATCAACAACCATAGATTGCATGATTGGCGCTAAAAAATTCAATAAAGGTAGAATTGAATTAAACGGTTATGATATTGTAAAAGATCCTATTGATGCTAAAAAAAGTCTTGGATACGTTGCAAGTGAACCCACTTGTTATGAGGAAATGACAGGTTATGACTATTTAGAATTTGTTGCAAGCATATATGGTATGACTGAAGGTGACTTCAGAAGAAACAGTGAATATCTTTGTAACAGATTACAACTAAATTTAGATGAATTAAATAACCCTATTTCTGATTATTCACATGGTATGAAACAAAAACTATGTTTGGTTGCAAGCCTTATACATAGCCCTAAAGTATGGGTTCTAGATGAACCAACAGTAGGGCTTGACATAATGGCAGTAGAAGAACTTAAAAAAATGTTAAGGGAATATGCAAATCACAATAATACGGTTTTCGTTACAAGCCATAACATTGAATTAGTATCTAAAATATGTGATAAAGTTGCCATTATAAATGATGGTAAAGTTGTTGCATTATATGACTTAAATAAAAACCCTAATAAACGATTACAACTTTCAAAAATCTTTCTTGACACATATGGAGGTTAAAGATGCTAAACCTTTTAGCAAAAGACTTTAAACTTCTATTTGGAAAAGAAAAAAGTATCGCAAGAAGAATTGCAACTATTCTTGTAACCCTTATATTTATAGCGTGCTTTATTGCAATTGAAGTTTTTCTATTTACTACAATTTTAAATAAAATCAGTAAATATGATCAAGCACCAATTGCTTATATGAACCTATTTCTTACCGTAATATCAATACTAATAATTATTGCAAATATTTTTCAAGCAAAAAGATTATTCTTTAATGAAAAAGATATTGAACAACTAGCCAATAGACCAGTAAGTAATGGACAAATAATAAGTTCTAAAATGGTTTTCTTACTTATTATGCATTATGGTACAAGTTTATTATTTGTTTATCCACTGTTTGTAGCATACGGAATTATCTTTTCAAGAAGTTTCATATTCTACTATTTGGCTTTATTTTATCCATTATGTTCATTCTTATTTGAAATGGGAATTGCTTTAATCTTAGTTTATCCCGTATGGCTTATTAATAAATATCTTAGAAAACATCTAATAATCAGATTTATTTGTGCTTTAGTAATCATATTCATATGTTGTTATCTATATTCAAAAGTATTGAATTTATTTATTGCAATTGTCGCAGATAACAATATAAATGTTTTATTTACTACCGATTCAATAAACTTCTTTATGAATCTTAGAAAATATGAATTTCCAACTAACTTTCTAGTAGATATTTTTATAAGTTATCGCACATCAAGAATTTGGATGTATCTACTAATTGCAATAGGAGTGTTTGCAATTGGCTGTACAATTTGTATAGCAGCATATGGCTATGTAAGAAATATTTCAATTAAAAATAAAGCAAAGAAAATTAAAAAAGAACCTAAATTAGTTAGTCCTAAAAAAGCTCTACTAAAAAAAGAATTTCTTTTAATTACTAAAAATCCTGGATATATTTTATCATTTACGGGTTTATTAATCGTTCAACCATTTTTAGTATTTTTAGTAACCAAATCAATGAATACAATTTTTTCTAAAGGTATCTTTAAATACTATGTATCTGTTGTACCTAATTTCTTACCATTAATGGATGTGCTTATCCTAATGTTATTTACGGTAATTATTGCGCAAGGCGCATCGAGCTACATATCAATGGAGAAAAAAACAATTAAAGTAATAAAAATACTTCCAGTTGAACCGCAAACCCAATTAATGATAAAAGTGTTAATACCATTAGTGATGTCAGTAACTTCACTATTTGTAACAACATTAGTTCTATTAGTTGGTAAACTAATAAACTTCCCAACCTTCATATTTGGTTTCTTATTAACCCTTGCATTACTCTTAATTTTTAGTATGATTTGTTTAAGAGAAGAATTACACATAAGACATTTAAAACCTAGGTCAACATTTAGATCTAGTTTATGTGCATACCTTTTACCAATTGCCTACTTTGTAATTACAGCTTTATTATCATATTTAAAAATTAACCTAATACTTGCTTACTTTATAGGTTTAATTCTAATTTCAATAATAGGAGTTATTATGGCAATTATACTTAAGAAGAATGCAAAATCATGGTTTATGGATTTGGATGTGGTGAACTAAATGAAAAAGAAAAACTTAATAATCCTATTATTAATACCTTTTGTAATTACTCTTGTTGGTGTAATTACCATTAACACAACCTTTAACTTTATTGAAAACGATATGATTGGAATAGATTGGTCTTATGATGAAATAGAAGGCATCAAATTAGAAGATAAACTTCACAAATTAGTTGCAAGTCCTATCTATGAACAAGGTTATCCCCCATTAAAAGAAGAAGCGCTGGTTTGGAGCGTTTATGATAGCGATAATCATGAAGAAAATAAATATGCAAAAATTGTAAATGAAAATGATAACTGGTATTTACAACCATTACAAATTGGCGAAGTTAAAGTAACATGCTCAAATAAAAAAGGCAACATCTTTAAAACGATGACCGTTATAATTTTTAAAGAAGGAGCAATTGTTGTTCAAAGCAAAATCAAAGCATCACAAAATAATATTGATCCTAATATCTATTATGGTGAATATGACTTTGACAAAAGCCTAAATAAGCAAAAAGCTACCTTTGAATTTGAAGTAAAAACTATTGGTGATTTACAAATAAATGACTTACAATATGTAAATAACACCCCTAATATTATTGAAATAGACGAAGCAAATAAGATTGTTAAAATTAAAACATCAGGTGATGCAAGTTTTACGGTAAAAACTAACAATGATGAAATGGTAAAACCAATGACTTATTCATTTAAAGTAGTAAAAGATGGCGTAAATGTCTATGACTATAATCAACTACTTGCATGTACAAATAAATCAACCAATGGTGAAATTGTTGTACTTAGAAAGTCATTTGAATCTGTTAATAATTTAAATAATACAACTGATAATAACGTAGTATGTTTTGGCAACTATACAGATGGTAAAAAAATTGATTTTACATCTGATGTATATTCATTTGAAACAACTTATAATCAAGATTATATTAAAGCTTGGAACGAATTTGTAAATAGCAATCCAAGTTATAAGAAGATATCTAATAGAGTGCTTGCGGGGATAAGAGTACAAAAAGATTTCTATGGTAATGGTTACACAATAAATCTTCACAATTTAACATTCCCATCAAGTACGATGGATGTAGTTGATAGTAGTGGTAATAAAACGACAATTCCTGCTCTTTCAAAAGATGATCTATATAGAGGACCTCTACCATTTTACAGTTTAGGCGAACATGATAATATGCCACTTATTGAAGCATTCGGTCAAGATAATGTCGGTATGTATGTAGATGGCAGTGACATTTTAGTCAATGACGTTAATTTAAAAAACTGTGATTTTGGTAACTTAATGTCAAACTTAGATTATGTTGGTACCGTTCTTGAAACTAATGGTAATAACATTACAATTAAAAATTCAAGATTATCTAATGGTAAACAAGTTGTTAGAAGTTTCTCTTCTACTAACGTATCAATCGTAAATTCAATGTTAAGTAACGCAAGAAATTTCTTATTAACAATTGGCTCTAACGATTATATTAAAGCAGATTTATTAAAAGAATACGAGTTTACTCTTTTAAATGGTGAAAAAATAACTAGCACAATAAACAACTATTTGATGAAAAGCAATGCGGGAGACGACACTTTAAATGCTTTCGTAATTGGTTCATTTACTGATAAAGAAAAAATGCGTAAAGCTATCTTAGATATCCAAAACGCTTTAAACGATGAAAGTTTAATAAAAGATATTTATAAAGGTAGTATGAACATTAAAGATACAATGTTTTATCGAAGTGGTATTGCCTCAATTGGTATGGACACGATGTTTAGTGGTCCGTTCCTTGAATCAAGCACTCCATCAGTTGTGAATATGTTGCTTACAGGACTAAATGTGCCATACATTCCAAATCATGTTGGAGGTATGTCATATCCAGTAGAACTTAATATTACCGGTAAAACTAAATTCTATGATTACAAAGAATGGAACAACTTAGATATCACAGGCTTAATAAATGAAAATATATCAAGCTTTGTTGATGATGCTAAAGAAATGTTTGGTGTTACTGACGCAAATATTGGTGATATATCAATAGATACAATATTCCCAATTAAGAGTTTCTTAAAATCAAGTGTTGTTACAACAACATCAAGTGATGGTAAAGTCTATGTTAATATTCCAATTGCTTACTATGGTGGTGGTGCTAACCTCTCTAAAGTAACGTTTGATACAGAAGATTTAAAATATGACTCATGCAAATTAACAGTTGTTGATTTACTAGATAAATATTTATCACTGAAAGGAATTGATCCATCTAATGTTAATTTAGATAAACTTGATTTAGCAGTTATTAAAAACGTTATGTTAAAATGTGTTACAATCGTAACAGGCTATGAACCATTTAAGTTCATATCTGTAAATAAACAAGGCTATTTATTTGATGAAGGTCCACGTGCACCTCAAGCCTTGGAATTAATTAAAAATGCACAAGGAGAATAAACATGAAAAAAATTATCTCTATTCTATCCATCCTATTAATAGCATGTTTTGCTTTAACAAGCTGTGGTAGTTTTAGCACAGCTGAAGATGGTAAAATAATAAAAGCAATTACTACTAAAGAAGAAAAAGATGGTACTATCAAAATGGTAATATCTTATACCGATGAAGAACTTGCAAATGATGAGTTTATTCTTCCAAGAGGTGTTACAGGAAATGGTATTAAGAGTATATTTACGTATGAATCACTTGACAAAACAGGTATAGTGATTCGTGTAAACTATACGGATGAAACGATTGAACCAACGGAGTTTACTTTACTTCATGGTAAAAATGGTGTAGATGGTATATCAATAGCAGGAATTGAAACAATTGTTAATGAAGAAACTGGTGAAACAACCGTTACAATAACTTACACCGATGAAGAAAAAGAACCTGTATCATTCACAATTCCAAAAGGTGAAAAAGGTGAAACAGGTCGTGGAATCTTAAGTATCGAAAAAACTTCTTCAGAGGAATTAAATGATGTTTATACAATAACATTCACTGATAATACAACAACAACTTATACGATTTCTAACGGTAAAGATGGTAAGGATGGCATATATATCACTGATATAATTGGAACAACTACATCAACTGAATATATCGTAAAATTTATTTTTTCAGATAAAACTACTAAAGAAATAACTCTTGAAAAACCATCAACAAACAAATGGATTAGTGGAAGTTCATTTCCTAAAGTAGATGTAGGAAATGACAACGATTATTATTTTGATACATATCATAAAATAATCTACACTAAACGTGATGGTGTATGGACATTAGTAATTAGTTTCAATGATAGTCAAGAAACATATAAAGTAATATTTAACTTAAACGATAAAACAGATGGTGGCCAAGAAGCAAGTATGCCTGATGGCTTTGATCTTCCTTATTGTTACATTCAAAGAAATACTTACTTTAAACAAAATGGTTATGGTAATATCCCAGTTCCAACAAGAGAAGGTTATACATTCCTTGGATGGTATACAACTAAAACCATTGGCCCAACAAGCGGAGTATTAACAGATTTAACACCAATACTTTCTGATTTAGAACTTTACGCACAATGGGCTAAAAAGTAAAACAAAAAATAATTCTTAGTATCTAGATATCTAGATACTAAGAATCCATTTGAAATTTTATATATGCACTTTAGTAAAAAACATACTAAAATATATATATAAAACTTCAAAAGAAAGGAAAGGCTATATGAAAAGTAGTAAACTAAAATATTACATAACAATGATTTTAATAAGCTTATCACTAATTAGTATAGGCTTTGCTTCGTGGACCATTTCAAATGATGTAAAAATAAAAGATGATAGCATAATTATTGTTGATGATGTAATGAAATATAATGATTATTTAAGCTATACATTAACACCATTTAGTTATTATAAAACTGGTTTTGTAAGTAATACGGGAGAACTCACTAACGACGGAATTATTAGTGTTGAATTAGTTGTCAATATTGATAATTGTAAAACTAAGTTTACAAGTAGTAGTTTAGAACTTGAATTAACTTTAAGAACAATTGGAGCTGACACAGTTAACTTATTCAATAATGCTGATTTACCACTTACAGTATCAATAAATGGTACTGTACTAAATGATTCTCAAGTTACTAAGAATAATACTAGTGCAGTAACTAAATATGTTATTAATGATTTATCGCAAAGTTCACTAACACTTAGTTTTGAATACAAACTTACTAAAAATGATTCATTAAATTTTCAAGAAATAATTTATAACACTTTCTATAACAAAGAAGTATATTTTGGACTCAGTGCTAAAATAACGGAGGTGGAATAGATGAAGCAAATTAGGAAACCTTTTAATATCGTTATGGCTTTGATATTACTCATTGTTGTAACAATTGCTACAATTGCTTTTTCATCTTGGCTAATAACTGATGAAATAACTGAAAAGCCAATTTACCAACCAGGTACAGTTGCTAAGTATTATCTAGATAATCAAAAAGATATTTATGATGGAACAAGTCAAGCTCCAACCTCACCATTATTTGCTGAAGATGAATTATCTTATCAGTATAGAAAAAGTGGTGATACAGACTATATATCTGGTAAACCTACGAATGCAGGGATATACGATATTCGTGTTACAATAAAAGAAAATAATGAAAAAGTAGATGTAGGTTATCAAATAAAACCAAAACCTTTTAGTAATAAATTTACTGTCCAAGTTAAGGGGGATAAATTCGTTCATACAGGTACCGCAATAACTCCAAAAATCACATTAATGGATGGTACAACAACGCTCATAGAAGGAACAGACTATACTCTTGATTATGAAAACAACATTGCTTTAGGTAATGCTAAAATCATAATCACAGGCATAGGAAATTATGAAGGTACTTTAAATCAAGAATTTACAATTGTTGGTACAAGTAAACTTGAAATTGTATGTACAAGCATGCAACAACTTACTTATAATGGTAAATCACAACTACCTGAATACACAGTTAAATGTGGTTCAGATGTTATTACAGATGCAACAATCGAAGTAAAATATAAAACTCTTACTGGAACAACTTATGAAACAGGGTCACCAACTCATAAAGGGACATATTGGATTCAATTTGTTGCCAAAAAAGATGGTTATGAAGATTCAGATGCAAAAGAAGTTCAAGTAATAATAAATCAAAAAGAAATTACAGTTACATGGGAAAATTTAAACTTTGTGTACAATAAAACAGAACAATGCCCAACTGCTAAATCGACTGATTTGGAAAATGATGGTACAACACTAATAGTTACAGGTAAACAAACTAATGCGGGAAGCTATACTGCTAATGCAAAAGTTTATGGCGAATACGCTGCAAACTATACAATAAAATCTGGTGAAAGCAGTTCATTTACTATAAAACCACTAGGACTTAGTCTAAATAAATATTTGATTGAAATGAATTATGATAGTAGTAAACGTACATGGGCACTAATTCAAACATATATTTCTGGACAACTTTCGCTAGGTGGACTATTATCTGGTGATACAGTATCACTTTCAATAAGTGGCATGAATGATGGTACATTTGGATATGGAAGCGATACAAGTATAACAGGTATAAATAATAATGACAAAACAGGTATAACTTCATATACAAATGTTGTTGGTAGTACCTATGTTGTAACTGCAGCCTTATCAGGTTCTTCTGCGACTAACTATACGTTAGAAATTACTAATCCAATTATATTTAAATATAAAACCGCAAAAGTAAACGGAGCATACTATACAGTAGAAGATGCAATAACAAGTACAACAGGCGATATAACGTTTGAGGGGGATGCTAGTAATGCTACTTCATTTGTTTATAGTGCATTTTCAAATCTTGCAAGCAGCATTAATCCTTATAGTAACAATAAAAATGAATATTTAATTAGTAGTAGAAAATTTATTGTACCTTGTAGTACATCAGTTTCAGAAAAAAAATATAGTAGAACAGAAACAGAAGGAAATGTATATTCTTCAGTATACATACCTGAAGCAATAGCTCTTAATTTCGTAAGCAGTTCAGAACTTTTAGCAGATGGTGTAATAGGTTTTAAACATCCTATTACAACCATAACATGTACAAGAGGGGTTCTTTATAATAATGGGCATATATCAATAGCTAATGGCTGTTCATTAAATGCATATGGATATGTAAAAGGATTTGGAACAATAGATTTAGCAAAAGGATCAAGTGCAATTGATTGTATGCATACATATGACTGGCCTGGTGGCGTTGCTGGTAGTGAAATGTATAATGATGTATTACCAACTAATGCCTGGTCTGTACATAATATCTCATGCAAAATGGCAATTTATGCAGGGGCAATATATAAAGCTTTTGTGTACACATATTTATCTAAGTTTGGAATAACAAAAGATGCCGCACCAATAAGTAATTTAATAGGTAGTGCAACTACCCAAAATTGCTTATTCAAAATTACAAGTGGGTATGCCGAAAAAATAGCTACCCCTGCAGCAAGTACTCCAAACGATAAAGCGTTATATTTGGTAACTGGTTCTAATCAAGAAAAAGGACAACGAGATTTAATAAAAATATATGGCAATTGTGAAGACAATGTACTAGATATAACACTAAAAGTTATAATTTCTGTTAGTTTGCAAACAGGCACAGATAAACCAGCTACAGTTGGATATATGGACATATCAGTTGAGGAAGGTTCAAAATTCACCTTGACTAAATCAGATTATTTGTTCCTTCCTGGTTCTAGTTTAACCGTAAAAAAAGGAGCAACAGTAACAATAGGTTCTAATGTTGATGTAACTATGGCAACTTGGTCCGAAATAGATGGCCTTAAGAGAGGTTTTAACTCTTATTGTGTAGATAAAACTGACGCAAAAGCAATTGTAAATGGAGCGGTAATAGTTAATGGTAGTATTGGTGGAATTTGGGAATCTACCGAAGAAAGTGCAATATTAAATATAAGCGGTGGAAATACAACAGCAGCCTATGTAACAATGCTTGGTTCTAGTTCACCATATTATCACAGAGGAACACTTGCTGCTACTGGTAATATCAACGGCACTATTAATTCTAATTTTAGCAAAACAGTATATGTTTCTGTAAATAATAATGGCACATATTACTGGACTGAAGCAACGAATGTTACAGAATTTACTTTGAATTTCCATGATGGTAATACTCTTCTTGAGTCTAAAACTATATTAGTTGTAGGCGATACTACTTATATTGTTACAGGTAGCGAATACGCAACAACTAAAAAATATTATGATTTTGTTGAATGGACATTAGATAAAGAAGGTACAATTAAACTAAATTCTGAAAATGGCAAGCTAACAAAAGGCATTAACGATACAATTAATTTATATGCACAATGGGAAACTAAGAAATATAGTATTAGTTATACGGCTGGATATGGTGAAATTGAAGTGGGCGAGCCAAGATATATTTTGCTTGCTGATTTAATTAATAATGAGAATTTAATAACAGAGTTTACAATTAATGATTTCGTTAATAATGAAATACAATTGTATAAAGATGTAAAATACTATATTAATGATGTAGAAAAATACTTCGAAGGTTGGTATGTTGGAATTGATAAATCAACTGGTGTAATTATAGACAAAATGACTATTAAATATTTAGATGCTTTTATTGAACAATATGGTGAATCTCAACCAATTCCGTTATTCTGTAACTTTACAGATCAAAAACCAATTGAAATAACATATAATACCAGTGCAGGAAGTTTAACAAAGGATAAAGATATATTGTCATCTACAGGTACAATTACTCTACCAGATATTAGCCAAGTTACATACAACGAATATCAATATAATAGAGAATATGCTAAGTATTTTGTTGGATGGCAAATAAATGGAACTGGTACAATATATGCTGCTAATCAAGAAGTTAATATCACTGAAAATACAATATTTACTGCTGTATGGAGTAACAAATATACTGTAAACTTTGATTTAGATGGTGGTAGTTTTGTAGACACAAATAGTAATGTGACATATTACTATTGCCCAAATGAAGCAATTGATACAAACACTTTCGAATCGCCAACTAAAGAACACTTTACATTTAATGGATGGTCAGCTACAAATGCAACTATTAGCAATGGTATCTTATCATTTAATACTTCTTCAAGTAATGGCGTAACTCTTAAAGCAAACTATAGAGAAATAACATATAAAATTACAATAAAGAATTCTAGTGGACATACTATAAATACACTAAGGATTGAATTTAAAAATAATACAAATTTATATGGCTCACAAGAAAGCTATAGTAATATTTCAGATGGAACTAGTAAAGAGGTTTATTATAGAGAAGGTACTATAATAAAAATCTATTGCAAAGTTAGTGGAGGATTATTCTCACCGTCAAAAGATGGTTACTTAAAACTTGATGGTGACAAGGAAGAGTATACAATAACCGAGAATAAAGAATTTATTGTAGACTCAAGCTCATGTATTACTAAAGGATCAAAAATTACATTATATGATGGAACGCAAAAAAATATTGAAGACATTAATTCTAACGATATTTTATTAGTATTCAATCATATTACTGGTAAATTTGAAGGTGCACCTGCATCATATGTTATCCATAAAAATAGCGAAGAAATGTTATATAGAGTAATAAAACTACAATTCTCAAATGGAAAAGAAGTACATATAGTTGGAGAACATGGATTCTACGATATAGATTTGAAGAAATATGTTTATATCACTGAAGAAAATGTTGATGATTTCATTGGCCACTCATTTGCAACTACCGATGATATTAAGAATATGACTACTACTACATTAGTTGGATACGAAATAGTAGAAGAAGTAACATCAATATATAGTCCTATATCATACAGCTATCTAAATTGTTTTGTTGACGGAATTTTAACAATAACTAATTTCTCAGATGGACTTATTAATATGTTTGAATTTGGCGATGATATGTGCTATGATGCTGAAAAGATGCAAGCAGATATTGAAAAGTATGGTTTATATACATATGAAGATTTTGCTGAATATGCAACTCTTGAACAATTCAATGCATTTAATGGTAAGTACTTAAAAGTTTCAGTTGAAAAAGGTTTAATAACTTATGATGAATTAATCAATCTTTTAAAGACTTTCTTGTCTGAAGAAAATAAGTTATAATAGTTAACCCAAAAGTGATAATAGATTGTTAGTCTATTATCACTTTTTATTTTTAAAAAATTCTTTTAAGTATATTTCTTTTTAAGTTATTCAAAATTTTGTATAATATATTGTGTGGGTGAAGTATGAAAAACATAGGGTATTATAGTAGTGGTAAGTATTTATACGAAATCATAGAAGAAAATGGCTATATTGTCAAAATTGGGGTTGTAGATTCAATCTGTGATGGTGTTTCTTCATCTTTAGTAATTGATGAATGTATTAAAGAATTAGATGAATATTTTAATAAAAAGAGAACTGTGTTTAATGTTCCAATTAAACAATTTGGAACAGAGTTTCAAATGAAGGTATTTGAAGTATTAAAGTCAATACCTTATGGGCATACTTTATCATATAAGGATGTTGCAATATTAATTGGTAAGCCTAAAGCATCAAGAGCAGTAGGCAATGCATGTAATAAGAATCCAATTATGATTGTTGTGCCATGCCACAGAGTTATCGGTAAAAGCGGTAAACTCGTAGGTTTTGCGTATGGTACAGATCTAAAAGAAGAATTACTAGAATTAGAGAGGTAATTTATGAATGTAATCGATTATTTAAAAAAATATGGTAATATCAGTTTTACTGATAAACCCTTTAATGAAGTAGATGCATTAGTATATAGTCAATTATCTTACTTTGATTTTTCTGATACACCATGTTGTAATGAAAATCTAGATTATAGTTTAAAATCATTTCTTGATAATGATTATAATAAGAAAAGGGTTGCCGCAATCTGGAATGCTAAAGAAAATCATAGGTTTGCAATGGAATTGAAAAAGAGTTCTAGGTTTTATAATAGTGGAGTTGGCTTTTATCGTTTTGATATATGTAATAAAACCGAAAAACAATTTTCCGCATGTGTATTCTTAATAAATGATGGTTTATATTACATAGGTTACCGGGGGACTGATGCTAGTTTTGTAGGATGGAAAGAAGATTTAAATTTAGGTTATTTAGATGTTATTCCTTCTCAAAAAGAAGCTTTAGATTATTTTGTTAATTTTGCAAGTAAATATGATGGTACATATATAATAGGTGGCCACTCTAAGGGTGGAAATCTTGCGGTATACGCCGCAACCTTTGCCCCAAGTGAACTAAAAGCAAAAATTAAAATGGTGTATAGCCATGATGGACCTGGCTTCTTACCAAACTTTTATAAGACTCAAGAATTTGAAAATATTCAAAGTAGAATATGTAAAATTATTCCTAAATCAGCTGTAGTTGGTCTTATAATGGAACAATATAATAATTATAAAGTTGTTAATAGTAAAGCTGTTTTATTATTACAACATGATTTGTTAAAATGGCAAATTGTTGATGACCATTTAGATTATGTAAGTGATGTAAATAAATTTTCTAAACATACCAGAAAAACTATGAACTCTTGGATTAGTGATATGGATATGGAAACAAGAAAAGTTTTTGTTAATACAATATATGAATTAATAGTAGAAACAAAAGCGGAAAGAATTTCACAATTTCTAAAGAATTGGCCTAAGAATTTAGTAACAATTAACAAGAAAGTAAAAGATCTAGATCCTCAGGTAAGAAAGTGTGTATTACAAGCATTCAATGAATTCTTCAAGCTATATATTAAACGTAATTAGTTAAACGTTTTCTTGTAGCAAAAACAAAGCATAAATATATAACATTTAGTATAATAGGAAATAGAAGGATGAATAATATGCAGAAAGTAATTAAAAAAAGAAGTTATGAAATGGATATGACAGAAGGGCCATTCTTTAAAAAGATTGTCCTTTTTTGTATACCCTTAATGTTAACAGGTATATTACAATTATTATATAATGCGGCTGATTTAATTATCGTAGGAAAGTTTGGTACAACTAGTGGAGCTGTTGGAGCAGTTGGTTCAACTTCTGCTTTAATAAATCTAATAGTTAACTTATTTATGGGATTATCAGTTGGAGCTAATGTTCTTGCCGCAAGACGTTTTGCTTCAAAAGATAATGATGGATTATCTAGAGTAGTACATACGTCTATAACTGTAAGTTTTATCTTTGGGATATTTCTTGGAATTATTGGCTTTATTTTCGCAAAACAATTCTTACAATTAATGAATAATGAAAGAAGTCTTGCTGTAACATATTTAAAAATATATTTTATTGGTATGCCATTTAATATGTTATATAATTTTGCCGCAAGTATTCTTCGTGGTATTGGTGATACTAAAAGACCATTATATTATCTAACAATTGCCGGAGCTATTAATGTAGTTTTAAATATTATATTTGTTGCAGTATTCCATCTTGATGTTGATGGGGTTGCTATAGCAACAGTAATTTCTCAAGTAATATCTTGTGTCTTAATAATTAATTGTTTATTAAAAACTAAAGAAGCTTATGGTTTTTCATTTAAGAAGATTCATATATATAAAGATGAATTAATTGAAATAACTAAAATTGGACTTCCTGCTGGTATCCAAGGTTCAGTATTCTCAATTTCAAATGTAATAATTCAAACATCAGTAAATCGCTTTGACCCTTATTTTGATTTCGTAATGGATGGTAATTCAATAGCTCAAAGTCTAGAAGGCTTTGTATATACATCGATGAACTCCGTATATCATGCAGCTCTTGCATTTACAGGTCAAAATGTAGGTGCTAACAAACTTAAAAATGTCACCAAAGTAACCATAAATTGTTTAGCATTAGTAACAATCATTGGGGTTGTAATGGGTGGTTCATTCTACTTACTTGGTGGACCTTTATCAAGTATCTATGCAAATAAGAATGAAGCTAACTATTTAGATCAAATAGCTGTATCATGTTTTAGATTAAATTATTTATGTTTACCATATTTCTTATGTGGTATTATGGACGTAATGGTTGGTATTCTAAGAGGTCTTGGATATTCAATTATGCCAATGATTGTTTCAATTCTTGGTGTATGTGGATTTAGAATTGGTTGGATATATTTAATTTTCTATAATGTAACTGATTTTACTCGTTGGCAAGATTTACACTATTTATATATATCATATCCAATATCATGGATTATAACTTTTGCTATTCATTTAACATGTTATGAAGTAATATATCATAAATTACTAAAAAAAGATAAAATGGCAAATGAAATAGTTTAGGTACATATATGAAAGTAATTAAATTTGAAGAGATTAATTCAACTAATGAATATGCTAAAATTGCTTATCAAGAACTTGATAATAACACCGTGATTATCGCAAAACATCAAACTGCGGGGAAAGGTAGACTTGGTAGAACTTGGTTAGATAAAGATGCAAATAGTGCTTTATTTACTATTTTAATTAAAGACCATCTTAATACTTCCAACATTAGTAATTTAACCCTATTAATGGCAACTAGTGTATTAAAAGTATTAAACAATATAACACCAGGTTTTTCCATTAAATGGCCTAATGATATATATTATCAAGATAAAAAAGTTGTAGGCATCTTAACTGAGAGTAAGATTAATAATAATAATGTAGAATACGTTATTATCGGAGTTGGTATTAATGTTAATCAAAGTGAATTTGATGATTCACTAAATGCTATATCAGTAAGACAAATAACAAATCAAAAAACTGATATAGATACAATAATAATAGAAATTGCAACAACGTTTATTAGTGATTTAACTAATTATTTTAAAAATGATTTAACATATTTACAAATTATTGAAGATAATTTCTACTTAAAAGATAAACAAGTAACTTTTATTTACAACAATGAAGAAAGAACTGGTAAAGTTGTAGGAATAGATAAATTTGGTGGAATCTTAATTGAAGAGAATAATATAGTTAAATCATATCAAACAGGAGAAATGTTGTTAAAGAAAAAATAAGGAGGAATTATGAAAAAAGTTTTACTAAAATTAAGTATTATAATTATTGTTGTGCTTTGTGTATTTTTTGTTGGTTGTAAAAAGAAAGAAAATAATCAACCAGAAACTAAATTACACGATAGTACTAAATGGTTCACTGAAGAAGAACTTTCAAAAAAAGGTTTGTCAGGCCTTGGTGCACCAACAGGTTTAAGTGGTCAAATGTCTACTAGTGATAGTTGGTTTAATAATGGTTATTCTTTTTCACAAGTATGTCCAAATGAAGATGTTTTCTTCGAAAACGCTAAAAAATATTTCGAATATTTTAAAGAACATTATAGTGGCTTATTTGGTAAAATTACCATTGAAAAATTTTCAATGAGTAGTAATGAAAATTGGTATATAATTGAACAAAGTAATAATATTGAAGATTACTTTGATGATAAACCTAGTAAATTATATGAATTTTATTACATAACTGATAACACATTAGAAGATGGCTATTTCAAAAAAGGCACTGTATATACTTTTGAAATAAGATATGAATTTGATACTAATCGCAATGCCTACTGTTTTAAACTATTTGTTGAAAGTGCTGATGAAAGTCGTAACGGTGTGTATACAAATTACTATAAAACAAGATAATTTGGAAAAACTGGTAGAAATATCAGTTTTTTTATTGTTATTAATTGTCTTTTTTAATAAAAATTAATAAAAAAATTTACAAAAATAAAATAATTTGATATAATGATTGTGTGGGGCAAAATCCATACTCTAAGATGGTTACGTAATTACCTTAAAGTATAGTAGTATAATACGGGGGAAAAGATTTACTCTCTTAGATATAAGGGAGATTTTTGTTTTAAAGGCCAAGGATTAAGGGGGAAAAGCATGAAAATTTATTTAGTGTTTGAAAGAATCATCAAAGAATATTTAATTGCATGATATGTAACAAAAGCAAAATTAAAACAAAAGAAACGGGGAAAAATATGAAAAAAATAGCAATAGTAATTTTACTTTTATTGACACTTTGTCTTTGTGGCTGCGAACGAAACGAAGGAGAAATTATGGAAAATGATCCATTCTATAGTCTACAAAAGATTTATAATGATAAACTACTCACGCGAGACGAATTAAGAAAAATAAATAGAAAATATTATGAAGAAACTGATTTTGATTTAAGTGAAGATTTAGCAAGTGAAATTAAAGATGACTATCGACGTGTATACAAAGTAAAAGATGATGAAGAAATTATCATAAATCGTTGTATAGGTATTTATGAAAATTTAGTAGTCATTATGATTTTTAGTGAAAACCAGATTTTTCATAGTTGTATAATAGAAGAAATGATTGGTGGCTTTTCTTTTACCTATGTTTGCGATCAAAAAATTATTGTTTGGAAAAAAACTAAATAGGAGATTAATTCTGTTTTTGATAAATGTTAAAAATTGGTCTATAATTATATAGGGCAAACAGAATTATCCATTATATAAAAAAGATTTTATATAATATTATTTACAACGAGAAACGAACTAATTAAGGGGTGAAAACATGGAATTTGAAAAATATACCAAAAAATCTTTTGTATTATTAGGAATGGAAGGAAGTGTTCACGGGGATCCAATAATCATATTAAAACTTTGGAAGTATGCTAATCTACGCCACGAAAGAATTGAACAATATATCATCAGAAATGAAGAAGGAAAGATTGATGGTGTGTGGGGAGCAAAAAGTGATTTTTCCTATTCTTTTAAACCTTGGGAAAATAATCACACCGAAGGAATTTACCTTGCGGGGGTGGAATGCGTAGAAGATGCCGAACCACCGAGAGGATGGGACAAATGGATTATGCCTGGTTATGAATATATAAAAGTAGAGTGTGTAGAAGATGACAACCTTTTTAATGAAATGACTTTTAATGAAGCAATGCAATATTTTGATGAAAATAGCATTGAAGTAATTGCTTCAGTTCAAGAATATACTGATTTAAAAACTAGGAAAAACTATCTACTTTTTCCAATAAAAGAATTAAAAGATTAAATAAAAACTAAAGTATAATTAGATTTTATACTTTAGTTTTTTTATTTATCTAGGGTTATTCTAATATAATAGTGTAATTTTTTGTAAATGTTTTCAAATGCAAATATGAACCAATTAGTTGTAAATGGAATTACAATAAATAAGGAAAGGGATGAAAAATATGAAGACAAGTTTAATAAAGGGTAAACCATTTCTTGCTTTATTCCTATTTGCTTTACCAATGATTTTATCTGTAACATTACAACAATTTTATAATATCTGTGACAGTATGATTGCGGGAAAATTTGTAAGTTCAAAAGCACTTGCGGCCGTAAGTGCATCATATCCAATAACAATGATATATCTTGCTATTGGAGCAGGTTTTGGAGTAGGGGTTAATATTGTAGTATCACGTTTTATCGGTGAAAATAATTTATTACCCGCTAAACAAACAATTTATACTTCAATACTTACAATAGTATTAACAGGACTTGTACTTACCATTGTAGGATATTTCTTAGTCGGAAAACTAATTCAACTAATCAATGTAAGTGATGATTATTATAATGATGCGGTAGTATATTTAAAATATTATACGTTAGGTATTATTTTCTTATTTTTGTATAACGTTGTAACATCAATCTTCCAGGCAATAGGTAATTCGAGAATACCATTATATTTTCTAATATTCTCAACTTTATTAAATATTGGTCTTGATATATATTTTGTAACAATCTTTAATATGGGAGTAGAGGGATTAGCACTTGCAACTTTTATTGCCCAGATGATAGCATCAATTGTATCTTTCTTAGTACTTATTATATATGTTAAAAAATGTATCGGTAAAGAAAAGAAAATCTTGAATTTCTCTATACTAAAAAAAGTATTACCAATCGCTCTTCCTTCGATTATTCAAGCATCAACTATCTCAATAGGACAATTGTTAATTCAAACACTTATTAATAAACAAGGTTCAGATGTTGTTGCCGGATATGGAGCTGCATATAAAATAAGTTATGTTGTTATTAATATTTTTGTAACAATCTCAAATGCGTTATCAACATATGTTTCACAAAATGCCGGTGCCAAAGAATATAAAAGAATTAATCAAGGCTTTATTTCCGCAACAATTATGTGCATAATATTAACTATTGTGACAACTACATTGTTTTTAACAATGCCTAATGTATTCTTAAGCATTTTTGAAAAAGAAAATGAACCATTAACCGTTACTGAAACAGGCTGTATGTTCCTTACAACTATTGCTCCATTTATCTTCCTTATGGCCGCAAAAATTCCATGTGATGGTGTGCTAAAGGGTTGTAAAGATATGCGTTCATTCATTATTGGAACGATGGCTGATTTAGTAATTAGAGTTGTTTTTTCTTATATATTAGTAGAACCTTTAGGGGTTAAGGGTATATTCATTGCTTGGCCAATTGGTTGGGCAATAGGAGCGATTCTTTCTATTACTTTCTACTTTATTGGTAGATGGAAGAATCTTATTGGTTATGAAAGACAAACTTGTACAGATTAGTACAAGTTTGTTTTTATATTAGGAAATTAAACTAGTAAATATATTGAATATAATTAATATTTAATTTATTTCTAAAAGACAAATCATAACAAGAATTTTCGAGAAATGAATAGCTATTTCTAGTATGATTGAATCACGTGAAGTGAAAGGATATAAACATATGGAATGGGTAAAAATTATAGGTGATGCATTAGAATATATTGAAAAGCATATAACAGAAGATTTAGATATTGATGACATAGCTAAAGCTGTTAACGTATCGCCGTTTTATTTTCAAAAAGGATTTGTTATGCTATGCGGATTCACGGTTGCATAATACGTACGAAACCGTAAACTAGCGCTTGCGGGAAACGACATTGCGACATCCAATGAAAAGATAATCGACATTGCTTTAAAGTATGGCTATGATTCACCCGATGGCTTTACCAAAGCCTTTACTAGATTTCACGGGATAACGCCGATGGCAGCTCGGAAAGATTCTGTATTGTTGAAATCATTTGCTCCACTAAAGATTAAATTTTCATTAGAATGAGGTTATATTTTGAATTACAGAATTAAAAACATAGAAGCCTTTACTTATGAGGATGCTAAAGTCCAAGTACCAAAGTTTTGGCAAGAACATTTTGCTAGTGGTAGAGGTAAGGTAGTAATGGGTACTTATGGTGTTAATCTTGTTGAACAATTTGACAGTAAAACATTTGAATATTTAATTGCTGACCCTTATAAAGTTAATCAAGAAGTATCAGAGGGGTTTGTTGTAAAGACGATACCAGTTTTCACTTGTGTAGGTCCACTACCTAAGGCATTACAAGATGTTAACGTTAAAATTTTTGCGGAATGGTTACCAGCTCTTAGAGAATATGATTTTGCGGCAGGATATTGTGTTGAATACTATGATGATCCTAGAAAGTATGAAAAAGGTACACTTGATGATAAATACTACTGTGAAATTTGGATACCAGTAAAAAAGAAGTAGTTAGATAAAAAATAAAAAACTATTTTACACTTAAACTTGTGTAGAATAGTTTTTTATTTTATAAAGATTCAATTATTTTTTCTAAGCCTTTAATCAAAATATCTAAATCAATACCCTTATTGTCAACTTGATTTTTATATAAAGGGAAATGAATAAATACCGTTTCAATGTCAGGATAATAATGCATTACTTGGTAATATAAAGCATTGCATATATATTCCCCCGCATTGTTACTAAGCTCAACAGGTATGTCATTATGAAGTAAATAAGATAGGGCTTCAACGGTTGGAAACTTTGAAAAATAGGCGGTAGGTCCGTCCTCAACAATAATGTTTGAAGTTATTTCGTCGCTTTCATCAATGCTTCGACCAAGGACATTTCTAGCTTTAGTTTCAATTGATATTTTAGATCTACTAGCAGCTTGACCACACAATATAATAATATCAGGGTTTACTTCGTCAATATGTTTTTTTAGTATTGAAAAAGATTCATGTAGTTTAACTGGTAAAAAGATTTTAGTAATGTTTGATTTTTGTTTTAATCCCTTTACTACTTCATAAGAAGAGTTAGTATTTAACCCCATAAAGGGTTCAAAGGCTGTAATCAATAGTTTCATTTTATCACCTACTTCATTTACATTATAACAAAAAAAACAATAAAAATCAAAAATAATGCTAATCGATTATTTCCAAAAGTGTTAAAAAATATATATATTTTTTCTAAGAATTAAAACGTGTTCATAAAGATTATTTTCGCCCCACTTGAATATTTTTTGGATGTGTGCTATAATAAATCATATATAAGGGGTGGTAAATATGCTAAAAGCAATTCATCAAAACATCGTTTTGCAAAAAGTAGAAAAAACTAATAGTAGAGGAATATTTATGCCAGGACTAAGTAATGATATATACTTAGTTTTAAATATAGGCGAAGATGTTAAATCAGTAAAAGTAAACAATAAAGTTGTTCTTGAAAAAGATCCTAAAAAAATTCAACTAGATTTAACTGACTACTATTTAACTAATGAAGAAAACGTAATGGCAATAGTGGAGGAAGATCATGAGTAATCAACTATTATTCTCTAAAGATGCTAGAGCCAAGATGGCAGAAGGAGCAAGTATCCTTGCAAAAGCGGTAAAAGTTACACTTGGACCACGTGGCAGAAATGTTGTAATTGAACAAGATTTTGGTGCACCACTAATTGTGAATGATGGTGTTACTATTGCAAAATCAATAAATTTGCCAGATAAGTTTCAAAACCTAGGTGCTAGTATTTTAATTGAAGCTGCTACTAAAACGAATGATTTAGTAGGCGATGGTACTACTACCGCAATTTTACTTACATCTAAGTTAATTGAAGAAGGACTTAAAAAATTAGAAGAGGGTGTAAATCCCGTTATTTTAAGAAATGGTCTTAATTATTATCTTCCCTTTATCCAGAAAAGAATTGATGAATTATCTACACCCATTAAAGAAGCAACCGATCTAGCAAAAATTGCCACAATCTCATCAGGCGCCGAAGAAGTAGGAATTCTAATTAGCAATGCTTATCAAGAAGTAGGACAAAAAGGAATTGTTACAATTGAAGAATCACAAGGTTTAGAAGATTATCTTGATGTTGTTAAAGGCTATTCATATGATAGAGGTTATTTATCAAGTTATATGATAAATGACAAAGAAAAAAATCAAGCTGTGTTAGACAACCCATTAGTGCTTATAACTGATAAAAAAATAAATGCTATGAAAGAGATTGTTCCATTTTTAGAAGAAGCAATGAAGCAGGGTAAACCGCTTTTAATCATATGTGATGATATGGAACAAGAAGTGTTAGGTGCTATCGTTGTAAATAAACTACGTGGTGTGTTTAATGTTGTTGTTACTAAAGCTCCTTCTTTTGGAGAACGTAAAACTAAACAATTACAAGATATTGCTTTTTTAACTAAAGCAATCTTAATTGATGAAAGTCTAGGTATGTCATTAAATGAAACAATGCCTAGTAGTACACTTGGAAGAGCCGAAAAAATCATTGTTAATAAAGATCAAACAATAATTGTAAATGGTATGGCAACAAGTGAAGAAATAGTAAATTACGCTAAAGGTATTGAAAATAGTATCAAAGACATTACTAGTGAATATGACAAAGAAAAAGCTGAAGAACGGGTTGCAAAATTACTTGGTGGTATTGCCGTAATAAAAATAGGAGCTGAAACTGAACCGGTTTTAAAAGAAAAAAAATTACGAATTGAAGATGCTTTAAATGCAACTAAAGCAGCCATGACTTCAGGAATTATTGAAGGTGGCGGTAAAGTATTTTATCAAATGGCTGATACCATCAAAAATATTGAAGCACCAACTGAATATCTTCCCGCCCTTCAAGTATTAGAACAAGCATTAAAGGCCCCATTTAAACAAATAGTTGAAAATGCAGGTGGCGACTTTGCCAAGATAAGTAAAGAAGTAACCAATGATTTATGGTATGATGCCTTAAGTCAAAAAATGGTAAATTTAAAAGATGCTGGAATAATTGATCCCGCAAGTGTAGAAAAAAGCGCAATTATGAGTGCTATTAGTATAGCAGGAATATTTTTGACTACTGAATGCGCAATAATAAACGAAGAAGAAAAAAAACCAGTAAATGAGGAGAATCTACTATAATGAATAATAGTTCAATTACCGAAATTAAAGATGAAGTAAAAAAGGCTAATGAAGAACTAAAAGAAACAATGAATCCACTTCATTCCCCTTTAATTGAATATTATTTATCAAGATATTTAGAAATACATGAATATACTCTAAATAATCGACTTGCAAAACTTGATGATGAAATCTCTAAATGCCAAAAAGAGTATGAAGAACTAATGTCAAGAGAAGATCATCTAGAAGAAATTGCATCAAAAAATAAAAATATTCAAGAAAGAATTAATGTGATTGATGCTAAAATAAAAGCTAATAATGAATTTTTAGAAGAAAAAAATCAAGCATTTAAAGAAAAGGCTGATAAAGTTACTAACCAAGAAAACAACTTATATAATGCATGTCTTGATTATTACCAAAATATTTTATCAAAGCTTAGTATGGGTAATATTGATGATATCTTAGAATATATAAACTTCGTTATGGATGTTTTAAAATACACCATTTACGATGAAGTTGTAAATTACAAAGAAAATGCTTTGAATGCCCTAAATGATTTAGATGATTTAAATTTATTAGAAGCACAAACTAAGAACACTAATGTCACATTAAATCAAGAAAAGCAATCACTTAATAGTGAAATAGAATCAATTTCATTTGAAGAAACTGAACAGCGTTTAGATGCTATTGCTTATGAAATAAATGATAAAAAAGAAGCAAAAGAAGAACTTATCAAGTTATTTGAACAATTGAAAAAGAAAAATGTTAAGCATGTTGTAGATGAAATTAGACATTTTGAAATACTTGAATACTCAAATCAACAAATTGCTTTACAATTAGATGATATCATTCTTGATTATCGTAGCACTCTTGCAACAGTAGATACGGATGCTAATATTCTAGCAAGTAAACGTGCTAAACTAAAGAAATTAACTGACCAGCGTCTTTTGATGATGCCACTTAAGAATGCTTTTGATAATGCACAAGAAGAATACAACCAGTTAGTTGGAATGTATCAGACAATTTCAAAAAATATTGATGAAATTGAAAACTTTGTTGCACAGGCAAAAAAATTAATTGATGTTAATCAAGATTTTAAACAAGTTGTTAAAAATTATAGTGAATTACTAGTAAAACAAGTAACTCTTGAACAAAACAAAGAAACTTATCGTATTCGTAATATTAATTTAGTTGAAACTAGAAAATCTAAATTAAATGACCCATATGGCAAAGAAGAACTACAAAGAATTGATGAAGAGTTAAAAAATGTTCAAGATGGTTTAAATACTTTTGAAAATGACTTGCTTGCTATTAATCAAGAAATGTGTAGATTAAAAGCTACCGAACAAGACTATAAAGTTATAACTATTTATGAAGAATGTAATGAATGTGAAGAACAACTTCCGAGTCTATATGATAAACAGCGTTTATTTAGTTCATTAGTAAATGATAAATATATATATATAACAAACTTGAAACCTAAAGTTGCTAATTTTGATGAATTAACACTTGAAATTGATCAGTTAAATGATGAAATTGAAAATAACTAATGAATTAAAAAAACTTGTTCCAAGTTTTAAAGTGTCTTGTTACACTTTTACAACCCTTGAAAAAAACGATAAAGAAAATTTATCAAATGATTTAACAAAGGCTTTTAATAATATCGCTAAAGAATATCAAGAAAAATATATTCTTTCCGAGGTTACTAAGATTCCAAAACTTAAAAGTACAAGGGATGGCTATAAAATGCTTGGAAAAGATCCATCACATACTAGACCTGCATGTGAGGCTCTAGTTAGAAGAATTATTAGAGATGGTTCGATATATAGACTAGGCAATCTGATTGACTTTGGTAATTACCTTTCAATAAAATTAATGAAGTCTGTTTGTATGGTTGATTTAGATAAAATACAAGGGGATGTCACAATTAGAATTGGTAGCGATAGTGATTACTACGAAGGGATTAATCGTGGTATTATAAATGTTACTAATTTACCCCTTTATACTGATGAAATTGGTCCATTTGGTAATCCTACTAGTGATACCATTCGTACAGCTATAACAAATGATACGACCAATGTTCTAATAATGTTAATACATTTTGATGATAACATTGAAGATGAAGATGAAATGTTATTGTTATTAAACAAATACTTAAAAATAACTAATTTAACAAAGATTTATGAGGAGAACAATATATATGATGAACGACAATTCTAATTTTATTAAGACTATAATGAAAGAAGAATTAGATAATGGTGTAGTGGATCACATCCTAACAAGATTTCCACCAGAACCCAATGCATACTTACACATTGGACATGCAAGAGCCATTATTATGAATTTTGAACTTGCTAAATGCTTTGACGGAGCTACTAACCTTCGCTTTGATGACACTAATCCCTCAAAAGAAGATACTGAATATATCGAAGCAATCAAAAAAGATATTGCTTGGTTAGGCTATACTCCTAAATCAATTCATTATGGTTCCGAGTATTTTGAAAGAACTTATGAAAAAGCAAAATTATTAATCAAAAAAGGCTTAGCCTTTGTTGATGACTTAACTCAAGAACAGTTATCAGAATACCGTGGTTCAATAAATGAACCTGGTAAACCATCTCCTTTTAGAAATCGTAGTGTAGAAGAAAACCTTCGTTTATTTGAAGAAATGAAAGAAGGCAAATATGCAAATGGTGAAAAAACTTTACGTGCAAAAATTGATATGGCAAGTCCTAACATCAATATGCGTGATCCTGTAATCTATCGTATTATGCATGTAACTCATCACCAAACTAAAGATAAATGGTGTATTTATCCAATGTATGATTTTGCGCACCCATTACAAGATGCCTTTGAAGGTATAACTCACTCATTATGTAGTATTGAATTTGAAGATCATCGTCCACTTTACGAATGGGTTATCGCAAATTGTGAAGTTGATGCCAAACCACGCCAAATTGAATGGGGTAGACTTGGTATAACTCATATGATAATGAGTAAGAGATATCTTAAAAAACTTGTTGATGAAAAAGTTGTTGAAGGTTATGATGATCCTAGAATGCCTACACTTGTTGGTTTAAGAAGAAGAGGCTTTACACCAAACGCTATCAAAGAATTTATTTTATCAACTGGTTTATCAAAAGTAAACTCAACAGTTGATTATGGTATGTTAGAACACTTCTTAAGAGAAGATTTAAAACTAAAAACAACTAGACCAATGGCTGTTATTAATCCTCTAAAAGTAATAATTACTAATTACCCAGAAGGTCAAATTGAATATGTAGATGCTCCTAACAATATGGAAAATGAAGCTCTAGGTACTCATAAGATGGCTTTTGGTAGAGAATTATATATAGAAAGAGAAGACTTCTGTGAAGTTAAACCTAATAAACACTGGAAACGTCTTTCAAAAGATATTGAAGTAAGATTAATGCATGCATACTTTATTAAATGCAATGAAGTAATCAAAGATGAAAATGGTGAAATTGTTGAAATTCATTGTACTTATGATCCAATGACAAAGTCAGGATCAGGATTTAATGAAAGAAAGCCTAATGGTAATATTCATTATGTTGAAGCAACTACTGCCCTTCCCGCAACTTTCAATTCTTTTGAACCGTTATTACTAGATGAAAAAGTATCTACTGAAAACTTTATGGAAAGACTTAATAGAAATTCATGGCATACTAGTGAAGGTTTTGTTGAAGAGTATTTAAAAGATACTTTACCTGAAGACAAATATCAATTTATTCGTAATGGTTACTATACTACTGATAAAAATTCAAAAGGAGATAATTTGATTTTTAACCTAACAGTAGGTTTGAAATCATCTTATAATGCTTAATATGAGTGAAAATCCAATCTTAGCAAACTTAAATAAAGAACAACTTGAAGCAGTAACTACAGTTGATGGTGCTGTAATGGTTTTTGCGGGAGCAGGAACAGGAAAAACTAAAACCCTTATAAGCCGTATAGCTTATATGATTGATGAAAAAAATATTCAGCCATATCATATTCTTGCAATTACCTTTACTAAAAAAGCAACCAATGAAATGCGTGAACGTTTAAATAAATTGATTGGTAGTAAAGCGGCTCAAGTGCACATCTCAACAATTCATTCTTTGTGTGCAATGATTTTAAGAAGAAATTGTGAAGCTCTTGATTTTGCCAGAAATTTTGAAATCATCGATGAAGAAGATCAATTAAAGGTAATGACTGAAATCTTCAAAAAGAATAATATTGAAAAAAGAGTTCTTGCGCCAAGAGTAGCAATTAAGGCAATTGGTGATTATAAAAATAAAACTTGTAATGAATTATTAGGGTTATTAAATACCGTTTATAATGAATACCAAGCATATTTAAAAGAACATAATCTAATGGACTTTGAAGATTTATTAACTTATACCGCAAAATTATTCAACGAAAATCCAGAAATATTAAGCTTTTATCAAAATATCTACCAATATGTATTAGTTGATGAATTACAGGATACTAATGCGGTGCAATATGAAATTATTAACTTACTTTGCGAGAATCATGGTAATTTGTTTGCGGTAGGCGATGATGATCAAAGCATTTACTCATTTAGAGGTGCTAAAATCGAAAACATGGTTAAGTTTAGAGAAGATCATCCTGATGCTAAAGTAATTAAATTAGTTCAAAATTATCGTTCAACTAATAATATCTTAAAATGCTCAAATGCTTTAATTAAAAATAACAAAATAAGAGAACCTAAAGAATTATATAGCAATATTGAAGGAACTAAGAATGATATATCAGTTCAAGAAGCATACTATTATGAAGATGAAATTCGCTTTGTTATAAATGAAATTGCTTCACTTGTTAACCATAATGGTTATGAATATAAAGATATTGCGGTACTATATCGTAATAGTGCTTTATCAAGAAACTTTGAACTTGCCTTTATTCAAGAACATATACCATATAACATTTACGGTAGTTTTGCTTTCTTAAAACGTAAAGAAGTAAAGGATATAATTAGTTATCTACGTTTCATTGCATCACCTACCAAAATGCTTCACTTCAAACGTATTATTAACGTTCCTGCACGTGGAGTTGGTGATAAAACTATTGAAAAGCTTCAAGAATATATGCACGAGACTAATTGTGATATATTAGGTTCAATAGATATATTTAAAGAACGTAATTCTACTTCAAAAGCAGATGCTTTATTAGAATTTAAAAAGATAATGGTAGAATTAATGGATGACTTAAATAAAATGAGTCTACCTGATTTCTTTGATACAATGCTTGAAAAAACGGGTTATTTAGACTGGCTAAAAGCAAATGAAGAAAACGATGAAGTACATCGTGTTGAAAATGTCAAAGAATTTAAGTCAATCTTATATCAACTAGATAATGATAATCTAAATGAAGGTCTAACTAATGTAGAAAAAATAGAAATTGGGTTAGATGAATTATTATTAGATACTACTATGGTTGATGATCATCAACAAAATGGAGTTGTTCTTTCAACTGTACATTCTGTTAAGGGCTTAGAGTTTAGAGCTGTATTTGTTGTAGGACTTGAAGAAGGAATATTCCCTGCCATTCGTGATGAAGCAGACATTGAAGAAGAACGTCGTGTTGCTTATGTTGCATTTACGCGCGCCAAAGAAAAACTATATATAACTTGTTCAACTAGTAGATTAATTTATGGACGAGTTGTTAGAAATCCTAAGTCAAGATTTTTGATGGAACTACTTAGTGCTAGCGATAAAAAAGAACAAGCAACCAAACAAAATGAAAACAAACCTATAGGTGAAATCGAACTAGGTTCACGTGTAAATCACAAATACTTTGGTAATGGCTTAGTCATTGCTAAAGACGATCGCTTTATCCAAATTCTTTTTGATAAAGATCAATCAATTAAAAAGATTGCAAAAGATCATCCAACAATTACTAAACTAGATAGTTAATCTATCTAGTTTTAAAAACACAAGAATAGGTGGAAACTATGATTAACCAAACAATTAAAGATCGAATGGATCAATTGTATGAACAATTAAATTTGTATAACTATCAATATTATGTTCTAGATAGTCCGACTATAGAAGATACCGAATATGATAGTTTAATTAGAGAATTAGAAGAATTAGAAAAAGCATATCCTGAATTTGCAAGAGAGGTTTCTCCAACTAAACAAGTTGGTAGCTATATTAATACTTCTTTAGAATCTATTACTCATGAAGTACCTATGATGTCATTAGGTGACGTATTTAATTTTGATGAACTACGCGAATTTGATGAGAAAATTAAAAAAGTAGTTGATCAATATAGTTACGTGGTTGAATTAAAAATTGATGGAATTGCTAGTACAGCCCATTATAAATCAGGTATGTTCAATCTTGGAGCCACTAGAGGAAATGGCCAAGTGGGTGAAAATGTTACAACCAACATGTTAACAATTAATTCCCTTCCTAAAATACTAACATCACCTATTGATGTTGAAGTACGTGGTGAAGTGTATATGAAAAAATCAGTTTTAGATAAACTGAATGAAGAGCGTAAAAATGATGGACTTCCCCTTTTGGCTAATCCGCGAAATGCGGCAGGAGGTAGTCTTCGCCAACTAGACCCTAATATTACAAAACAAAGAAAATTAGATCAATTTGCTTATACTTTGGTTAATCCTGAAAAATATAATGTAAAAAACCAAATGGATGCTTTAGATTACTTAAAGACCTTAGGCTTTAATGTTAACCCTAACCATGTTCATTGTAAAGACATAGAAGAAGTTATAGAAACAATTGAAAAGTATGATTCACTTCGTAAAACCCTTGATTATGCAACTGATGGCATAGTTATTAAAGTAAATGAATTTGATTTATACGATACAATTGGTTATACAGTTAAGGTTCCTAAATGGGCTATTGCTTATAAGTTTCCAGCTGAAGTTGTAACAACTAGATTAAATGATATTATTTTTACAATAGGAAGAACTGGTAAAATTATTCCTAATGCGGTACTTGATCCTGTTTATATTGCGGGGACAAAAGTTGCTAGAGCTACTTTAAATAATGAAGATTTTATCGTATCAAGAGATATTAGAGTTGGTGATTATGTTAAAGTAAGAAAAGCCGGCGAAATTATCCCAGAAGTAATAGAGGTTGATTTTTCCCGTAGACCAGAAGGTTTAAAACCTTTTGAAATGTTGAAGTACTGCCCAATGTGTGGATCACTAATTGTAAAGTCTAAATCTGATTCATTACATTTTTGTCCTAACAAAGAATGTGGAGGTAGACGTTTAGAAGAAATAATTCACTATGCTTCACGTGTTGCAATGGATATTGAAGGATTAGGCGAAAAACAAATTGAATTACTTTATTCACTAGGATATTTAAAAGATATATCAGATATATATATTTTAAAAAACTATGAACAAGAATTACTAGCAATTGAGCGTTTTGGTAAAAAGAAAATTGACAACTTATTAAATGCTATTGAAGAGAGCAAAAATAATAATCTAGATCAATTTATTTTTGGCCTTGGTATCCATTATATTGGCGCAAAGGCATCCAAAACACTTGCTAAAGCATTTACAAGTATTGATGCTTTAAAACAAGCTACATATGATGAATTAATAATATTACCAGATTTTGGAGAAGTAATGGTTGATAGTATTATCTCATACTTCAAAGATGAAAAACACAATGAGTTAATTCAAAAACTAAAAGAGTATGGTGTAGACCCTAAATCAAAGACTATTGAGATTAATGATAAGTTTAGTGGTTTAACTTTTGTATTAACGGGAACACTACCCAATATGACAAGAGATGAAGCTAGTAAAATAATTGAATCACTTGGTGGTAAAACTTCAAATAGCGTTAGTAAAAAAACATCTTACGTGCTTGCGGGGGAGAATGCCGGAAGTAAACTTGAAAAGGCTCAAGCACTAAATATAAAAATAATTGATGAAGAAGAATTTAAATCAATGATAAAATAGCATCTTAGGAGGTGCACTATGAATGACAAAATAATAATCAAAGGGGCAAGAGAAAATAATCTAAAGAATATAGATTTAGAAATTCCCCGTGACAAACTCGTAGTAATGACTGGTGTATCTGGTTCAGGAAAAAGTTCATTAGCCTTTGATACAATATATGCGGAAGGACAGAGAAGATATGTTGAAAGTCTTTCAGCCTACGCAAGACAATTCCTTGACAATGTTGATAAACCCGATGTAGATTCAATAGAAGGTTTATCTCCTGCTATTTCAATAGATCAAAAAACAACTAGTAGAAATCCTCGTTCTACGGTAGGTACAGTAACTGAAATATATGATTATTTACGTTTATTATACGCAAGAATAGGACATCCAACTTGTCCTACTCATGGCATTGAAATTACTTCTCAAACTATTGAACAAATGTGCGATAAAATATTGTCATATGATGAAGAAAGTAAGGTAGTTATTTTATCACCGATTGCGGAAAACCGTAAAGGTACTTTCGAAAAAACACTTGAATTATTACGAAAAGATGGTTATACAAAAGTAATAATTGATGACGAAACTTTCGATTTAGATGAAGAAATAGAATTAGACAAAAACAAAAAACATAACATTTTTGTTGTAGTTGATAGACTAAAACTTCGTAGTGAAATTCGTTCAAGATTATATGAATCACTTGAAGCCGCATGTAAATTGTCTGATGGAAAAATCTTTGTTGATATCAATGATGAAAGACTATTATTTTCTGAACATTATGCTTGTCCATATTGTGAATTTACCGTAGGAAAATTAGAACCAACGCTCTTTTCTTTCAATTCACCACTTGGGGCTTGTCCTACATGTCATGGGTTAGGATTTATTTCAACGATTGATGAAAATTCACTAATAACTGATGAAAATCTGTCTATAGCAGACGGAGCAATTAGATATTTAAAGAATATTGTATTCACGGAAAATATTGAATGGCAAATGTATAAAGCCTTATTTGAATTTTACAAAATAGATTTATTTAAACCATTCAAAGATTTAACTCCACTTCAAAAAGATGTAATATTTAATGGTTCAAAAGAACCAATTGCCTATGAAATTCATTCAGTTGGCGGAATATCAATGCGAAAGAATAAAGTTATTGAAGGATTGGCTAGTTTAATTACTAGAAGATATCAAGAAACTTCTTCAAATATGCAAAGAGATTATTATGGATCATATATGCGTGAAGTGATGTGTCCAACTTGTCATGGTATGCGTTTATCAGAAAGTGCATTGTCAGTTAAAGTTGGTGGTAAAAATATATATGAATTCACTGAAATGTCAATTAGTGATGCTTTAACTTTTGTTGATAGTTTACAACTAACAACGCTCGAAGCAAAAATTGGTAATCTAATAATAAAAGAGATTCATAATCGATTAGCCTTCTTAAAAGAAGTAGGTTTAGAATATCTAACACTATCAAGAAAAGCGGGAAGCCTTTCAGGTGGTGAAGCTCAACGTATCAGACTTGCTACGCAAATAGGATCTAAGTTAACCGGTGTTTTATATGTCTTAGATGAACCATCAATTGGTCTTCACCAACGAGATAATCATAAATTAATAGATGCTTTAAAAGAAATGCGAGATTTAGGTAATACTTTAATTGTTGTTGAACATGATGAAGAAATCATGCATGAATGTGATTACATAGTAGATATTGGACCTTATGCGGGAATCCACGGTGGTGAGGTTGTAGGATATGGTACACCTGAAGAATTTAAAAAACTAAAAGGTTCAATCACGGCGGACTATCTTTCAGGAAGAAGAAAAATTGATGTGCCAACTTCTAGAAGACCTGGTAATGGTAAACACTTATTAATAAAAGGTTGTAGAGAAAATAACCTAAAGAACATTGATGTAGATATCCCATTAAATAAATTAGTATTAGTAACTGGTGTATCTGGCTCTGGGAAATCAACTTTAGTAAATGATATTTTATATAATGCACTAGCATCAAGACTATATCGTAGTAAAGTAGAAGTAGGTAAACATGATTCAATTGAAGGTGTCGAAGAAATTGACCGAGTTATTAATATCGATCAAGCACCAATTGGTAGAACTCCTAGAAGTAATCCGGCTACATATGTTGGCGTATTTGATGCAATCCGTGATTTGTACGCAACAACTATTGAAGCAAAAGTAAGAGGATACACTAAGAGTAGATTCTCATTTAACGTAAAAGGTGGTCGTTGTGAATCTTGTCAAGGTGATGGTGTAATAAGAATAGCAATGAACTTCTTACCAGATGTGTATGTACCATGTGAAGCGTGTCATGGTTCTAGATATAATCGTGAAACACTAGAATGTAAATATAAAGATAAATCAATTGCGGATGTATTAAAAATGACAATTGATGAAGCAGTTGAATTTTTTAAGAATATCCCTACCATCTATCCTAAATTAAAAACAATGCAAGATGTTGGTTTAGGATATGTAAAACTAGGACAAAGTGCAACTACTTTATCTGGTGGTGAAGCACAAAGAGTTAAGCTTGCCAGTGAATTGCACAAAAAAATTACTGATAAAACAATGTTTATCTTTGATGAACCAACAACAGGTTTACATACATATGACGTTGATAAACTAATGAAAATGATTGAAAAAATTGTTGATATTGGTGCAACAGCCGTAATCATTGAACATAATCTTGATGTAATCAAAATGGCTGATTATATTATTGATTTAGGTCCTAATGGTGGTGATGGTGGTGGCCAAATTGTCGCAACAGGAACTCCAGAAGAAGTAATGTTAAATGAAAATTCCGCAACCGCTCCATATCTGAAAAAAGTATTGGTTGGTAGTTGGAGTAAAAAGAATATAGAATAACAAAAAACTTAGATTTTATTCTAAGTTTTTTTTAAATTCAATAAACTTTTTAGGCTTTTTCTAATAGAGCATTCAAAATTAGCATAAACTAAAATAATAAAAGTAAGCAAATTGAAAAACACACGGGGATGTGGTATAATGAGAAATGAAATAGTTGTCTATATATTAGCAATTGTTTTGTGTTTTTTTCTAATAGATAATATTTTTGAAATAACCAAAAAACCAATATATCTAATACTTTACTTAATTATCTATTTAATATTTTTATATTTTTGTCTCTTTGATCGTAAAATTAGTGATGATAATAATTTCAGTGATGGAGCCTACATTCATAACTGGTTTAAGATATTATTTACTAATAAGGTAGTATTCAAAAATATCGTTGGAAACATCTTAATTTTTATACCTATGGGATGCTTCTTAAAAATATTAAAGGTAAATACCATTTTTAAAATATTATATATATTAATAATTATTGTTGGTATTGAATTAATTCAATATATGACTAAGACAGGTATTTTTGATGTATTAGATATAATATTAAATATATTAGGCACAAGCATAGGCTATGTTATGACAAACAAAAAGAGGTGGAACTATGAATAAAGTAACTTTAAAGAAATTAGTTAAAGAATTAAATTTAGAAGTAATTTATGGAAACAGTTATCTAGAACGTACTGTAACTAAAGCAATGTCAAGTAGACCAAGCGTTGAAATGTATTGTGGTTATTTTGATTACTTTGAAAAAGATCGTATTCAAGTAATAGGTACTAAAGAATTAACTTTATTTAATATGCTTAGTGCAAGTCAAAAGAAAGAACGTTTAGCTAAATTATTTAGTTACAATTCTCCTGCTTTTGTATTTACTAAAAATGTTGACGCACCAAAAGAATTCGTTGAAGCAGCAATTGCTTGTCAAATTCCTATTTTCAAAAGCAAACTTTCAACTTCAGGCTTTATTGGTGATTTAACAAATTATTTACAAAGTGAACTTGCACAAAGAAACAAAATTAATGGTTCAATGGTAGAAGTATTTGGCGTAGGTGTTTTAATTGAAGGTGCAGATGGCATTGGTAAAAGTGAAACCGTACTTGAATTATTAAATAAAGGTCAAATTATGATATCAGATGATATAACTAAAATTTATCAACCTGAACCTGGTAGAGTAGTATGTGAAGCACCAAAAGAACGTCAAGGCTTTATGGAAATAAAAGATTTAGGAATGATTGATGTAAAGAATATGTATGGTATAGGTGCTATTAGAAACCATAAGAATTTGCAATTAGTAGTTGAATTAGTAAAAGGTGAAACTTCAAAAGTAACTGAAGAAACTTTCTTTGATACAGTAGTGCCAAAAATTCAAATTGAAGTAGAAGCTGGTAGAAATGTTGCAACTTTGGTTGAAAGTGCAGCTCTAAATTATCGTTTAAAACAATCAGGCTATGACGCTGAAGAAGTATATCAAAATCGTTGTATTCATGAAACATACAAGGGTGGAGAATAGTAATAATGAATTTAACAATAGTATTGAATAGTATATATAGCTATTTGGTAAATTTACGACCAGAATATGATCGCAGTAGTAGAATAGCTTTCACTATCGGTAATATATCAGTAATGTGGTATGCCATTATCATAATGAGTGGTGCAATTATTGGAACGCTATATGGCTACTATCGCTTTGGTAAAAGACTAGGATTAGATAGTGATACTGTTTTAACAGGACTTGCTTTAGGTCTTATTTTTGGTATTATTGGTGCTAGATTATATTATGTAATCTTTACTGCTTCCGCAAACGAGATTGAATATAAAAGTTTCCTAGATGTTATCAACCCACGAGATGGTGGACTTGCCATTCATGGTGCTTTGATTGCGGTGGCAATATATCTACCAATTTTTTGTAAACTTAATAAAATAAAACTATTAACATTACTTGAAATAGCATTACCATTAATATTATTTGCACAAGTAGTAGGAAGATGGGGAAACTTTGTTAACCAAGAAGCGTTTGGTGGATTAGTAAAAGTACCAAATCTTGCAAACTATGGTGAAATAACAAGATATACTGTGCTTGACGATGCAACTTTAATTGCTCAACGTGAGGCCTTATCACATATGTTAATTCCTAATTTTGTTATTAATAGAATGTATATATCATACTCTAATGCAAGTGGTTTCTTGTGTGCAGGTTACTATTATCCAACTTTCTATTTTGAATCAGTACTTAATTTAACTGGTATTGTTATATATATGATTGCAAGAAAACATATCAAGAAAATATTAGTTGGTGATGGCATCAGTTTTTATCTAATATGGTATGGTATCGTTCGCTTTATTGTTGAAACAATGAGAACTGACCCATTATATCTTGGAACAACAGGAATCAAGCTGGCTGAACTTACTTCAATAATATACATTGTATTAGGTATTACTTGGTTAATCGTTCGTCGCATCAAAAAAATCCAAATGATATCTTGTTGGGATGCCCTCTATAAAGAAGGTGCGAATATGCGATATGATGATTATGTAATGAAACCTAAGAAAGAAAAACAAAATGAGCAATAAAGAATATGCAATAATATTTGATTGTGATGGCACTGTACTAGACACATATCAATTAATAATTGAAACCGTCTACCAAACCTTTGCTAAAATGTTACCTAATTATCCATTAACATATGAAGAAGCCGATGCTTTTTTTGGCCCCTTATTAGATGACACATTTGGTAAATATGCCAAAGATAAAAAACAATTAAATGAATTAATAGAATGCTACCGAGTAATAAACAACAATTTAATGGAAAAATACATAAAAGCATTTCCAGGAATTTTAGATTTATTGAAAGATTTAAAAATGCGTAATTACAAAATTGCCATTGTATCAAACAAAGTTAGCGATGCTGTAAAAAAAGGTTTAGACATATGTAAACTAACACCTTATTTTGATTTAATCATTGGAGCTGAAAAACTAAAAATCGCAAAGCCAGATCCTGATGGTATATATCAAGTTTTAAATAATTTCAATATGAATAATGCAATAATGATTGGTGATACAATAATTGACATTGATACTGGAAACAATGCTAAAATAAAAACAATTGGGGTAACTTGGTGTAGAACTAAGCAAGAAGAATTTTTAAGACATCATGCAAGTTATGTAGTTGATACTCCCAAAGAAATATTAAAGATTATTGAGGAATTATAAAGAATGTATGACGTTATAATATGTGGCTCTGGACCAGCGGGTATGACAGCAGCACTATTCTTAAGAAGGGCCAACTTAAACATTTTAATAGTTGAAAAGGGTACACCAGGTGGGAAATTAATAAGTACTGCCCTCATTGAAAATTATCCAGGTTATATTGAAAATACTGGTATTGATCTTGCAATGATAATGTATCGCCAAGTAAAACATTTTAAAATACCTTATGCCTTTTCAGAAGTTATGAAAATTGAAAAATTAGGCGATGAACATTTTGTAGTTCACACTAAAGAAGGCGACTATGAATCTAAAATGGTAATATGGGCAGCCGGAACAATTGCTAAACAGATTGAAGCAGAAGGCGAAGAAGAATATGTGGGTAGGGGAATCAGCTATTGTGCAATTTGCGATGGAAGCTTTCACGAAAAACAAAATGTTGTTGTAATTGGTGGAGGTAATTCCGCAATCGAAGAAGCACTATATCTTGCAAAAATTTGTAAGAAGGTAACAATAATAACTAGAGGACATCATTTCAGAGCAGATCCCGTGTTAATGGAAAAAGTAATGCGTGCAAATAATGTAGATTTAGTAACTCATCATGTTATTACCAAATTTACGGGGAAAGATTTACTAGAACAAGTTACTGCGAAAGATCGTGACTCTGATAATGAAATAGTCTTAAATGTAAGAGGCGCATTTATATATGTTGGTTTTACTCCATCAAGTACACTTTTAGAAAATTTTGATATTCTTGATGAAGACAAATATATAATTGTAGATAGAAATTGTGAAACAAAAGTAACAGGATTGTATGCGGCAGGCGATTGCATTCAAAAAAACATTAGACAAATTGCAACGGCTGTGGCAGATGGTATTACTTGTGCTTCGGCAATCGTAAGAAAAATTTAATTATGAGTTTTGCAAGTGAAGTAAAAAAAGAATTAATGAGTGTAGAACTAACCGATAAATGCTGTGAAAAAGCCTTAGTGATGGGAATCCTTCATGGTGGTAGTGAAATAGTTATATCAAAAAACGGTAACTATATTATTGTTAAATCATATATTTTAAGTGCTATACAAAAAGTAATGCAAATAGTTAAAAAAAATTATGATGTAAATTTAGTAATAAAATATGGTGATGAGAATAACCTAAATAAAAAACGATATTATTATTTAGAAATTTCAAATAACATAAACCCATTAATTCGTGAATTTAATCTTTATCCATTTGATACACTTAACATAAAACATCCATTATTGATAAATGATTGTTGTAAAGCAAGTTTCATAAGGGGATTGTTTATTGCTAGAGGATCAATTAATGATCCAAGAAAGAATTGTTATCACTTGGAAATAACTTGTCATAGAAGTGATATAGCTCAAGTTGCCAAACATATTCTTGCGAGTAATCAAATAAATGCTAAAATTAGAGAACGAAAAGACAACTATGTTTTGTATATCAAAAAAAGCGAAGAAATATCAGCCTGTCTTGCCTATATTGGCGCATCAAGTGGTGTATTTTACTTTGAAGATTCAAGAATAGTTCGTGATATTGCTAATATGGCAAATAGAATGACCAATTGCGATATTGCTAATTTGAAAAAAAGTAGTGTTACAGCTAACAAACAATTAAAGGCAATAAAGTACATTAGAAAAATGGGCTACTTTAACAAAATGCCAGTTAGACTTCAGACAATATCAATAATGAGAGAGGAATATCCTGATTCAACACTTGATGAATTATCAGCTTTCTCAGATAATTATTTTGGTAAAACTTTAACTAAATCAGGAGTTAGCCATTGTTTAAGATCACTTATGCAATTTTATTATGAATTAGCAAGTAAAAATAGTGTAACTAAAAACCAAAGTGAAAAAAATAACGAATAATTATTAATTATCGTTTATTGTGCATAATAAAAAGCTAAAGAAAACTTTAGCTTTTTTACATGGTTTTTATTTGTAAATTGTTATGCATTGTAATTTCTCTTGTAGGAATATTCTTCATCATCATCTGGTATTGCCCATGCTACAGCAGATACTACTGCCGCAATACCTACTAATGAATAAATAATACGTGAAATAATAACACTAAATCCATCAAACAAGAACGAAACAAGGTTGAAATCGAAAATTCCGACTAAACCCCAGTTAAGTCCACCGATGATAAGAAATACTAAAGCTGTATTTTTTAATATTTTCAAAAAAATTACCTCCTATCACAAATTTACATTATTATTGTTTGCGAAAAATGTAAAAATAATAGTGGAAAAAAATTCTATATTAATTAGCATTATTTTTAAATCACCTACATAAAATTTAACAAGTGAGGTAAAGATAATGAAAAAACAATTTAAAATTATAAATTTTATTTTAATTTTATTTTTAATTATGACACTAACAGGTTGTAAAAAGAAAAAACAAGTTGAAACTACTTTCCCAGAAATTGTTAACAAATTAACATCATATAAATTAGTTGGTAGATTAGAATCAACATTTCCAAGTGGGACTAAGGAATGCAATGTAACTACGTATTATAGAAGTCCTGGTGAATATCGTGTAGAAATTCAAAATCCTAATGTTAATGAAACCCAAATAATGGTTAAAAATAACTCAGGCGTATATGTAATTATACCTAGTATAAATAAAACTTTTAAAGTAAACAGCAGTTGGCCAGAAAATATGAGTTACCCATATCTATTACAATCTCTCAGTAATGATATTGTTCAAGATAGTAATTTAAGAACTACAACAGAAGGTAAATCTACAATTGTAGAATTAAAGGCAAAGTTGTTCACTGAAGATGAAACAACAACTCAAAAAATTATTTTCGATGAAAATAAAATGCCAAAAGAAGTTTTAATATATGATGGTAATAAAAATTTATTAACAAAATTTGTTATCACATCAATTGAACAAAACCCAGCACTAACAAATGAATTATTTAATGTTTCTGAAAGCCTTGAAACTCTTTATACATATTATGAAAACAATCCAATTGAATTTGTAAGAACAGTAAGTTATCCTACTTATTTTCCTGATGGAACATCTCTAAAAGAAGAAACAATTACCGGAACTTCTTTAAACAAACTTGCAATAATGAAGTTTGGGGGAGAATGTAGTTATACAATAGTTCAACAATTTGTTAACATAACAACTGATGCAACCACAGAATATGTTAATGGTAGTATTTACTTAATGGGTGGAGCATTTGTTTTTGTTAACTCTAATAACATTCAGTTTTATGAGAATGGTATCGAATATACTATTGCTTCAAACGATATAAGTTGTTTAGAAATGATAAAAATGGGTGAATCATTAAAATCAAAAGAAGATAAATAATTCAAAATATTAATTAATTTCTTGCAAATAACTAAAATAAGTGGTAGAATATATATGGTACTAAAATAGTACCACACCCTCAATATGTGTCATCAATTTAATTGATGACATTTTTTTATATATAATATTATTTACAAAATTAGACTAAATATTTGTAAAACATTTGAATAAGTAATTGACTTATATATTAATATAAATTAACTACATTAATATATTTAGTAATTAACAATAATGTTATAATTTAAACCAATAAGTGTATATCAAGCCCTTACTTTTCTTGACATATCAACAAGATTATGGTATTATATTATAGTATAAAAGTGTAATAGGTGTATTAAAATGAACACTAAAGGAATTAAAAAAATATTATTTTTGATAATAATCTTAATTAGTCTATCATCTTGTAATAAAAAGATTAACAAATATAAGCAATTGAATGAAATAGCTTATTCTGATATTCTTTTGCAAAAAGAAGATAGATATTTAGTTTATATTATGAGTAATACTTGTAAGGCTTGTGAAGATATAAAAAATGATATTTTTTCTTATGCTAACAAAGCAAAAACAAATAGTGAATTACCGCCTATATATTACATTAATATATCAAATGTTTCAAAAAACAATGGACTTGTTACTGAAGATGATAGCAGTTATGAATATTTTGTTGGTACAACCAATTATACTGATATTAAAATAACTGCTACACCTGCTTTAATAATCATTACAAATGGGAAAGTTGAAAACTTTATTTCTTCAAAAGTTACTCAAACAACCAAAAGTGATATACAAAATTATCTTATAGACTTATCAAAATAGGAGAACCAAAATGGAAAAGACAAAAAAAATTAAAAACTTAGATTTATGGATCATCTTAGCAGCAGTTACTTTATGCGCTGCTGTTGCGGCAATATTACTAATTGTAAAACCAGGTGAAATCAAAGAAGTTGAAGATATTAAAGTAATTACAACTGAACAATATAAAGTATTAAATGCTAATGAAACTAAACGATTTGTTATTGTATATGATTCAAGTAGTGTAGATAATGAGTTATTACTTCAAACTGCTGTTCGTTATGCAGAATATACAAGAAAGAACAAAAAAGCTCCTAAATTATATTTAATTGATACACAAACTAATTCAACAATTATAACTGATTTAGAAGAATCAAAAGTATCTCCACGTAAAGCACCTTGCTTACTAACAATAACTCCAAATAATAATACTACAAAAATAACTTCTACAGCAAATGTTCCTGATATTTGTAATCAATTAGAAGATTATATTAGTGGTAAAGTATCTTAAAAAATGCTAGATTTACTGATTAAATAGAATCAGTTGTAGTCTAAATAAAACACTTGCATTATTTTCCATATTATGGTAAA
>ULLT01010440.1_pt1 | contig 64718 bp, 107 predicted proteins | sample 1951451 | NCBI WGS metagenome assembly ULLT01 (sample SAMEA4835530, study PRJEB28245) | human gut metagenome | biome: gut microbiome; material: fecal sample | place: Denmark | collected 2008 | reverse complement strand
CCAAGATTAAACCCTCTTGATCCTCTTGGATCAAGTCCGTATTGACTTTCAAGAGCAGCTTGTCTAACTAAATTATCTACCTGAGTTAATGGCAAATTTTTTTCTTTTAATACTTGTACAAATATAGGCTTAAGAATTTCTGCAAGTTCTTTAAATTTATTATCAGTTTGTCCAAACTTGTGATAGTAATCTAAATTAGGATAATTACTATTTGGAATATAATCTCCATATTCAGTATTTACGGGATAACTAAGGTTTGGTTTTCGTTCATTATCTGTTACTTGTATTGAATTTTGAAAACCTGGAAGTTTTAACCCTAACTGAGCATATAATGTGGCATCCTTCTTTTTAGTAGGCGCTTGAGCCACATTATTAAATAAATAAAGTAAGAAATCATCACTATATCTATTCAATAAATTATATGTATTCTCTTTATTATAATGTGGAGTAACTGTAGACTCTTCAGGTACAATTTTATATTCAGGATTAAATGGTTCTAATTGAATTATCTTTCCATCTTTATCAAACTGTGATACTGAGAAACTACCTTTGCCTTCTGAATTTTTAAGTCTATTTGTAAGAGTATAATGATCTAAATGTTCCTTCTTAATATTCTGTATTTCTTCTTTAGTAAATTTATGATTAGGATCTGCATTAATACTATATCTTAATTGCATTAATCTAGCATAAATTTCCTGAGGATTATCTAAATATTCATCAGGAGCAATTGTTTTATTATCATATACTGTATCTCCGAAATTATCTTGATACTTCTTAATTACTTTCTCTTGTGCATCAGGTAAACTACTATGAGTTCATTCATGAATTGCAGTACTAGTTGATCCATCTGTTAAAAATATTCTTCTACCAAACGGATAATAAACTCCTGAAGCATTATCAGGAACTTTACTAGGATTTATCTTTGCTCTAGTAAGATCTAAATTTCTTTTAAGTGCATTAAATACTAAAGATTCAGTTACAGGGAGAGGAATTGGTAGAACTTGTTTAACATTTTGTTTTACTAAACCTTTACGTGATTTATATCAATCTTCAAGCCACTGTTTTCCTTCTTGAATTCCTCCTTGTTGAAATTTTAATACTCCTCCATGTTTAGCAGAAGCTATAACTTGATTTAAAATATTTGCATATCTTGGATCTGTAGCATATCCTCCTCTATGAACTCTATTTGCAAACTCTTTTATATCTCCAGAGAATGCTTTATAACGTTTATTATTTAATAGATCAATTTTAAAATTTGCATAATCTTCAAGTGATTTGAAATTTCTAAATTGATCATTTATATAAACATCCTTACCATTAATAACTTCTCTAGTTCGTTTAGTTGTTCCCTTTCCTTTAATACCTCCAAAATTGTATAATCCTGCAGGTTTAGAACCTCAAGCTGATTCTAATCCGTCTTGTGCTACTAATGATTTAGCAAATGCAGGATTTAAACCTTTTGATTTTAATAATCTTTCATAAATAGGAAGCATTGTATCTTTGAAATCCTTTTTAGAATTGAATTTATGAACTGTAGTTTCTTGAACTATTGGTTCTGGATTTCTTATCTCTTCTACTTGAGATTGTACTTCTGTCTCTGTATCATCTTCTAAAGGTTGAGAATATCTGGGTTTATATACAGGTATTTCAAGATTTGGAATTTGAATATTAATATCTCCTAAAGTACTATCTCGTATGAATGGTCTGTATGTGATATCGTTCATAATAATTGTTTTATATTATTTTGCAAATATATACATTATTTTTATAAATCACAAATTACAGCACCTATTTCTGGATCTAATTTACAACGATTTGGATTCTCTAATTCAGAAATTCTAGATGTTAAATTATCTACTTTATTTTCTAATTCAGAAACTTTAGATAATAAATAACTTGTTATGCTTTCTAAAGCTGCAATTCTTTGTTCTAACTCGTTTTTTAGATTAGTTATTGTAGTACTTGCTGAGTTTGCCATAGTAGTTGCAGTACCTATATATGGATTAGGTGTTGTAGTTATACTTGAAGGACCTGTTTGTCTAGATGCTCCTACTATTCCTATTGGTCCTGTAATGGATGATATATCTGTTATAGTCATATTTGTTGTGTCCATATTATGCAAAATTAAAATCAGAATTAGTATTTAATCTACTTAGAAGTTTTTCATTTTCTTGTTTTAATTTCATAATTTCCTTACGTAGATTTTTAATATCTTCTGAATGTTTTTCAATCTGTTCTGAATGTTGATCTACTTTTTGATTTACAAATAATATTGCTTGACATACTAAAGATAAATCAATAAGTTTAGCAGATTTACGTAATCCCGATATTTTATCTAAAGCAGATGTTCTACTTGTAATTAAAATACCTTTATCTTCTAATTGTCTAAATACTCTAGTTAATACTTTAGTACTTATGTCCATTTTTGCTGCAAGTTCTTTATTAGTTTTAGTTGTAATAGCAAATTGTCCATCATTTGTACTAGTGTATTGTTGCATTGCTAATAGAACTCCTTTTTCTTCAGGAGTAGTATTCTCTGCATCCATAAACTCGTAAGTAAATCTTTCAAAATATCTTCCTGATTTTTGAATCTCATAAATATTACTCCTACCTTTTTTCTTTTCTAGAATTTTAATTTCACCTGCTGCATTTAGTTTTTTAATACTACTTTGCACTGTATTAATAGATACTCTTGCTAATTCTGCAAGAGTTCTTAGTGAAACAAAAGTTTGGAATGTATCTTTATCCATATTTTTTCTCATATAACCATAAATGAGATAATCAGTAGGATTCATTTTAATTTCTTTTGCAACCCCCAAATCATGAGGGACTTGAATGTGTTGTACTTTATTATCCATAAATTAATATTTTTAATATTACAAAGATATAACATTTATTTAATATTACCAAATATTTATACCAATATTTATTTAAAGTGCATAAGAATTTGATATAGTATATTCAATTTAAAAATAGCCCTGGGAGATACACTAAGGTGTCGTTTTTGATACACCTATTTTAAAAAAGTGCCCTGGGAGATACACTTATATGCCCTGAGAGATACCTATCTATATATGTTCTCGCTTCGCGGAGGCGCTCGAACAGATCTATATACCTGTCTGGTTGCCCCCCCCACCCTATTTGGTTTGGAAAAGGGTTGTACTTTAGATATGTATTGTGTACACATATGGATATTGTATATATTATATACACGTATGGATACTCTATTAAAACTCCCCCTGGGGGTTTCAGATGGAAAACCGAAAAAAATTTCGAGTAAAATATTTCTGACAAAAGTTCTATTTTTAGAAACCAAAGCATCTGAACTGTCTATATGTTAAACTTTTTCATCTAATACCATTATGAAAAACATCGCACTTATCAAATCGATCGTCGCTACTTCCATTTCGTCGGCAAACCCTGCTGAGCTCACTGAGCACATAGCAGCTCTCATTCAGGCTCATCCTGAAGAGACTCGAGAGAACGCGCTTGCCATCCTCACTGGCACTGCAGAACTCACGGTTCGTCCTGTAGACCAGGTTGAACTGACCTGCAACAGCAGCAACTACACCAACCTCTCGTTCATGGGCGAGCCTACCGTAAATCTGCTCGAAGGAACGGTTCGCTGCTCTGTCAACTACACACGAACCGCAACTCGCTGGTACAAGACCGAGGAAGATGCCGAAGCTGGAAGGAACAGCAGCTATCAGCACGACGACTATGTCATCCAGCGCGAGAGAAGCTACGAAGAATCTATGAGTGTAACATTCGACATCCGCGAGTGGAACACGGGCAAGGTCGTGTGGAGATGCTAACCACCTCAATCTATCTCGGAGAAATCCGAGATAGATTTTTTTTCTTTTTACCAAAATATCTGAATATTATTTAGATAGCAATAGTGCTTCTCGGAAACTCATCAAACTATCAAACCATGGTACAGACTGTTTTTCACAACCTGCTCATCGAAGCAGAATCTATGTCGGATGTTCACAATTGTGGCACTGCTCGACCTCGTTACACTTATCAGGAGCCGCTCAAGCTGCAGAACGTCGACAAGGTCACGGAAGAAGACCGTGCACTCATGGATGTTGCTCGCGATATATGGGCAGGTGTAATCAAGAAAGGGCTTTGAGCCCTTTCTTTAATAGCTTTTACTATGGATGACAGAACTCAACGTGTTGCAGATGAAATAGCTTCTATTGAAGCTATTTCTCACAACACTGTAAAAGCTTTATCGACTGTTACTACTCCGCTCAATGTAATTGTTGAGATGTACATTGCAGGACTCGAAGCTAAGCTACAAGCACTTCGAGCACTGGTTAAATAACAAAAGCTACTGAAAGGTAGCAATCATTCATCTTTAACTCATCACGTTTATGAAACAATTAAAAGGTGCCAAGAGGGCCGAAATGCTGCAGGATGCAGCCAACAAGGGATTTGACGACGTTACTGTCGAAATCTTGAAGTCGAAGACTATCTTCACCCAGAACTTGCTGTTGAAGGGTGATACGGTCGAGTTTGAGGACTTCGATATCCAGCTCATCAAGCAGGGGAAGGAATTTAAGACCGTCAACAAAGACGGTGAGGAGATTACCGTTCGGGGTCTCATGATACTCTGCTGCATCAACGGAGTGTGGCGCTGGTTCCCGCTCAGCACCTTTCAACGCGGTTGCCAAATCGCACCTGAAGGTCGCTCGGAATACATGGAAGCCATTCGCGAGAAACACGACCTCAATCTGCGCATACTCACCTGCGGTGATGCGTTGGAGGTCGCCCAACTCCTCGCAGGCCAGCGGCTCAAAGTCACGGAGAACCAGTCCTTTAAGTTCCAGCGGTTCAACAAGGACCGTGAGAAGCTTGAGGGAGAGTTTGACCTCAAACCAGTCTCGTTATTCGAGGAGCTGGCATAATAATTGGAGAGTGGGGAGCAATCCCTGCTCTCCTTCTTTTTTCCATCAACCAAAGCCACCAACAGGTACCAAAGCTCCCGACAAGTTCGTAGTACATCACAAGTATAAAATAAACGTGATTGTAGTACATAGAAGTTTAATTTAATTTATTTATAAAAGATGAAGATTTCTGAAGTAAAAAATCTGCCGAAGATTGCAGCTCCTGGTGGACGTGTAGTCGCTGAAGTATCTCCTGAATTTCTGAAGGAGAAAGGTGTAGGTATCGTAACTTACGGTATTGCACCGAACGAAGTTATCGAATTTCCTGATACGGAAGCTGACATCAAACCCTTTACTCGCACCGTTCGTCCGAACAGTGATGCAGTTGAAACACTGATCGTAGTGAAACGAAACGGAGAGTTCGGGTATTTCTCGGTAGCGGCACTTCGTCGCATGGATTATCAGGGCAAGTTCGTCGGTCCTGTATGTCAGGCATTGCAGAATGAAGCAAGCGATTATGCTCGTGTAGCTAAACTCTGCGGTAAGAAGCTGACGTGCAAGGAGATGACGAAGATCAAGGTTCGTAAGTTCGATAACGGTGTCATGACCGATGAACTGACGGAACGTGATGTACCCGTCCTTGAGTATGCGTAACGGCCAAATTACAGTTAAGGGGTCGTGAGTACGGCCTCTTAACTGTTTAGAAACTAATATGGGTAGAATATATGTAGCTAATGCAGATAGCTGATATAGTAATCCAGAAAGTTTCTGAGTCCTTGAAAAAGGACGGTATGACATGTGGTACATTGTACGATGTGTTCATTGTCTATAAGTCTTTGATCGGACTTATAGGCTCTAGTGATGATTTGATGAGTTTAGATGATTAATGACCGTGGGAAGAGAAGTGATGAGCTCTTCCCACATTTTTATTAAAGATTATGGATGCAATTAAAGTAATACTCGGTATAATCTTTGGCTTGATTATGCTTGGATGGATTGCTACAGTAATAGTCATGGCTTGTGGTCCTTGGGTAGCTGTAGTAATTGCCGCGATCGCTTTAACTATTTATCTTAACCGAGATTGACTGCGATTGCATAGTAATAATAGTTCTTTGACATATTGACATGACAGAAACACCTGACAAAATGTCATGTTGTGACTGAAGTAGAGGATGAAGTGATCGGTGTAAGTCGTTGATTATCACCCTTTTATTCATCCTCTACTCTTTTTAAAATTGTCAATTTGTCAGACCAACTTCCTTCATGTAAAATATCTATTATTCTCACATTCAGAAAGTTACTCTTCAATAATAATAATTTTATCCATTATTTTGAAGTTTAAACAATCGCTTTTGGCAATATTAGTTATTTTATAATTTGACAATTCAAAGTTTTAAATCTTAAATATACATAAACTCGAAAGTTGCCTGACGATTACCAGAAATTAATGTCTGGATTCACTATAATTAGTTTATCTAATATAAGTGGGCTTAAACGAGTATAAATAAAAGCCGAAACGTTCGCAACAGTCAAATGAGAGAGTGAAGCATAGTAGCTCTCTCTTTTTAGACCATTTAGGATTTACAATATAAATCCAAAATCCTAGTACAACAACTAGTATTAGGTTAACATTATATCTACAACAGCGGTAGAGGAAGTTGTACAATCAGTTTAAGAGGAGACTACCATTACAAATTGAGAGTCTGATGTATAATGTTATTGATGTTTTTTCATTTTGATGAATTTACTTAGCATGACGATGCTAAGTCGCGTGTTCTCTTGATATCGGAGGAAGTAATGATATCTAGCAGCTATGCTATCTTAACGTGAGAGAAAATAGCAGTTGCCGAGATGGCGAAATTAGGTAGACGCCCAAGACTTAAAATCTTGTATCCCGAATGGGGTGTACGGGTTCGAATCCCGTTCTCGGTACAAAAATCCTATGAGTTCTGCAGAGCTTACATAGGTCGCATATGTGCCTCATCAGCCTTATGTATGAGATAATAAGAGTGATTCTCAAACTTGATTAGGAAAATAGTTTTTTCTAGTTAGTGATTCTAAGTTATCCAGTGTACAATGGGATTATATGAATCTTTTTAATAAAAGTCTAATAAAATTTTAATTTTAAATAATATGCTCTGTAAGAATAATATTTTTAAGCTTTTTGTTCAAGAATTTATTTTATTCTTGCATACCAAAGACTCTGAAGAATTTTGTAAAAGACTTTGTAAAAAGCTAATTTCAAAAAAGAAGAATTTGAGGAATATTTTAAAATAGTCCAAGAAAAATTCAATGAAATACCTAGTGATCAAGAAATTGCATCTCAAGAATGCAAACAGTCTCAAATAAAAAATCAAGTTATTGAAACACTTGAAAAAGTTATTTTAGACATTAAAACTCTTAAATAAAGTTTAACAATATCTAAAATTGTAATTATGTTCATTTCTAAGAAAGCTATGCGAAAGAAAGATTTCGCATGTCTCAAAGCAGAGAAGCCGAACTATAAGGCTTTTCGCGCACCGAAAGAAAATGCGAGACACAAGTTTCAGACGCTTTTCAAAACTCCTCGTGGCTGGTTTCTCAGCATGATGCAAGACAAGAAGCGTGTGATCGGCGAGATCTCTATTCCTGCAGCTCAGGAGTGGCTCGACGAGTGTCATATCAAATACGAAACTGGCTGGTAAGCCACCTCCTTTCTTTGTAGTTAATGAATTCATAGCGAGAACCTTTGGGGCTATCTTGCCGTGACTGAACCATTAACAACGAGCAACCCTGGCACAACTCGTAAACGCCAGGAACAGTCTATCTACACATAAAGTCTAAGGACTAATTTGTGAATATAAATCCTCCTCCCCAAGTTGAATTTTATTCCAAATTGGATAGTTAATAGAGATGTCTGCGTGAGCAGGATTGGTAGTACCCTCTATTGTTAAAACTGTTTCTTTTTGACATTTTTTATTTAAATATATAAATCTAGATTATGAAATTCGCAGTAGGCTAGCTTTAATGCTTAAAAGTTCTTAGTTTAATTTTATTTCCTCTGATTTAATTCGAGTGAACAAATTGCAGAAGTAACTCACCTGCACTAACAAGCTAGAATATGAAAGCAAGAGACGGTCCGAATATGTAGGATTTATTTTTTATTCATAATAATTTATTTGGAGAAATTAAACATAAAAATGCCTAAGAAATTAGGTGTGTTGAATAGGAAGGCACTTGTCCTATTGCACGCAAGTTAATTACGGTTACTTCTAATATATGCTAGCAACATTGATGTAACCCAATTAATATTGCCTATATAAGAGATGCGGAAGACTGTTAAGTGTCGAACTACCAAGCGGTTTAACAGAGATAGAGGCTCTATGGTAACATAGAGAATTTGCTGGATAGCGTGGGTTCACATACGTAAATGTGGAGCAAAGGAAAATGGCAGAATTACCAAACTTCTTTTCAATAGGGACGAAATTTATCTATAGACAATAACCAGTTAGCTCGTAATGTCTACCCTTCAAAGATTAGCTGATTTAGAAGGTTGAGTGAGTCATATAGACAAGAGAAGAAGGAAAACCTCGAGTTAGAGGTCATATAAGAATTACTATCTTACCTAGCTAGTAAGATTGATCTGTAACGTTGACTGTAGTACGACAGATGATCGTAATCTTATATGTTACTTAACCGTAACAGTAGTAATTGTAATTCTTTATTATTAAAGTTTTACATGCTGGAGAGAAGACAGAACTCTCAACAATCTGTCATTTAGGTATAGCTTCTTTGATCGGAAGCTATACCACTAAGATATTTTATTCTCGAATCATATTAAAAGTGGTTTCCGATTTTATAAATCGGATTCGCTCGGTTCGTCTAGTTGGTCTAGGACGCAAGATTTTCATTCTTGAAATCACGGGTTCGAATCCCGTACCGAGTACGTAAAGTTGAAATCTAAATTGACTAAAAGAGTAATGGAAGTATATTTTGAAGGCACTATAGGTACTCGAAAATGGTTGCGAATTCGAAAGAATCGCATCTCTACACTTGAAGAACTTACTAAGTTAGTAATCAAACACGAACCTCGTGAATTAACTATTCACATCAATTCACTTGGAGGAAGTACATATCAAGCTTTAGCTATTTACTTCTATCTTCTTTCTCTTAGCATTCCAGTTACTACTTTTTGTCATGGTCAAGTGGCTTCTGCAGCAACTATTATTGCTCAAGCAGGAAAAAAGAGATATATGGATAAAGATGCAGAAATCCTTATTCATACTCCTCGGATTAATACAAGTAATGCAATTACTTTCAGACTTTTAGGTATTATTAAAGAAGATCTTGCATTTTCTAATAAAATACTTAAAACTATATTCAAAAGAAAATCAGCTTTAACTGAAAAACAAGTTGAAAGAGTCATGCGCTTACAAAATGAAGAAGGCGTATGGTTGAACTATGAAACTGCACTTCAGTTTAAGTTGGTTGATGAACTTGAAGAATAATACATATTTCCATAATTAGTAGCTGGATCTTAGTGAGAGTGAGCTACCTCTCTGAGCTTAGCTAAGATCCATTTTTAGAAACTCCTGTTTGCTTGATTATATAACACATCTAGTTCCATATAACCTTTCAGTTGGCATTAGTTAGATGAAAACTACGATTTAATCCAGCGAGCGATAGTGTGGTTGCCATGACCTGGAGATTTTTAAAATCCTTTAAGTTTAACAATATCTAAAATTGTAATTATGTCTAAAGATCTTTTTTCGAGTCGTACTCCCTTTGAGAAGTGTTATCTCGTAGAAAACGTAAAACATCTTTCGTTCATTCCAGGGAATCGTACCCTGAGAACAGCTCATGTAAATCGAATCTTTAAAGCTTTCCTTGATGGAGAGTGGATGCCGCCTATCTATGTTTCTGCAGACGGTGAAGTTCTCGATGGTCAGAATCGTCTCGCAGCATTTCGTATGCTGAAAGAGAAGTATCCGCAAAACAAAACTGCAATTCGAGTGATTATTATTAACTCGGACGCATCTCCTCTGAATCTCGCAATCAAATTCAATGCAGGACATGCAAACTGGGTAATCACTGACTACATGAAGGCTTATCTGGAAAAAGGTCTTCATGGCTATCAGCAGCTCCAGGATTTCACGAAAGCTTTCCCTGAGTTCGAATTCAAGGCAGCTATTCAGCTGATCAAGGGTTCGCACTCTTCGAGAAAGTTCAATAACGGTCTCTTAGAGATCTCTAACGAAGAGTACATGGAAGCATGTAAGAAAGCTGCTGCTCTCATTCAGATCGCAGAAAAGTTGAACAATAAGATCGTCCTTCGACGAGATATTGTTCTCGCTTTCTATCATGTCTGGAACAAGATTCCTAATATTCAAACGTATCTCAAACGTATCGGTAATCTTCAGGTTCCGAGCGTTGAGAATCGTAAGGAGTGGGAACTTGCATATAGTGCTCTGTTGCGATAATTTCTGGTTTTTATTTGTTAATCGGCACGTTAATAGAGTTTACTCTATGCCTACTACCACTCGAAGGTGTGATTAACAAGGTCGCCTAGCGTCCTTGTATGAACGTAGGTCGGTGATGGTCACTATCTCAGCCTCGCCATAACAATTTCAAGAAAATGAATAATTTAGGTAAAGCTATAGGATTAATTCTCTTCATGGGAATTATTCTAACTTCCTGTTTATTACTTGTTTCTAAACCTAAGGATCAAGTAGTAACCGTTACAGAGTTTCCTCAGGATGGAGTAAAAGTATCTAAAGTAACTCCTACTTCTGAGTTCGAACGTAATCAGATTACAATATCTGTAATGCATGAACTTGATTCACTTGATAATATTTATCGAGTAGAAGCAGGTATGCAAAAGATTCCTACTGAAGTGTTCAATAACTACTGTATTGAAGTAATGAATCACTACAAAGACCAAATTCAAAGTATCTTTTATGATCCTTTGGAAAATCCTCGTATAAAAATCAGATGGGTTAATTAACTATGATTATTTCTTGTATTACAACAGCTTCTAATAAAGCTGTATTCATTAAAGGAATTCCCTTTCGTATTGTTCAAATTAAAGGCTTTGTTGTAAATACAGAGACAAATCAAGTTCTTCACATTTGCATTAACAGATTGTATGATTTGTTAATGACTTGTTGTTTATACGAAAAAGTCTTTACAGAATAATGTAGGAAGTTGTATCTATAATTAATAATAAATAAATTAACAGTATGAAGGGTGGAAAACCTGGACTGAATGTCCGTCGCAAAGGTGCTCTTGCTCGCCTGGAAGTTACGTATGAAGCTTTCAAAAAAGCAGGTGAAGACAAAAGGAATTTGATTACGGGAAAAACTATTCCCTACGATCAAGAAATCGCACGCATGGAGCGTGAGATTGCAACACTCAAATCTCGAATCTATAACTAAAACAAAGAAAGAAGATGTCAACGATTGGACAGGTAAGACGCATGCTTCGTATTCAGGCACTCGAAGCTGCAAAACGTGAGGATTATCGAACACGTACTCGTGTTCAGAAAATCTACATCGAGGATAAGATTACGAGGAATATCACTGTAAAGGAGATTACTCACTTCCCGAAGAAGGAAGAAGAGACTTCTGCAGAAGTAGAAACTCAGGTAACTGAATAAAATTACGTATACTTTCAGGCTTCAGTAAAAGATTTGGTGAATTTAGATGATTCCACTGCTGTACAGAATTTTTCTGTTAGGATAACATAAGGCAGCATAATTGATTCTAATACTTGCATCCTTGAGAGTTCGAACTGTATCAATGACCAAATAAGAGATACAGATTTTTATTTAGTGATATTTAAATATGAAGAAAGTTATTTTATTTCTTCTAGCAATTTTTATTGCTAATACTGTTTTTGCACAACTCAATGTTACATCAAGGAATCGACAACCTGAAAAGGTAATGTCAATACGTCCAGGATACAGTCAACTGTATTATGATGTTGAAAAATCTGATACTTTGTATTATTTCAGTATCAATACAGATAATCGTTTTGATAATCCTATTTATTTTGCAATAGGATATGGAAAGAGTTCTGCAATTTTATCTGTAAAGGAACTTATAGAATTTGCGGAACAGGGAAATAAGGGTGAAGAAACTATTAGTGTTCCAGGATTGTATACAGAAAATAAAATTTATATTAATACTGCTGCAGTTTTTGGAATAAAAGGATTACTTCTAACACAAAAGGGACATGCAGGAGTTTCTAACCTTAATTTAGGAGAACTCAAGAAGGTTCTTAAAAAGTTAGAAGATCGAAAATAGGCTGCAATCTATTTGGGACGCTAACGGATATTATTATGATGTTGTTGCAGTAAAACATATAGTAAGAAGGTTAGTGAAAAGATGTGAATAGCTCAGTTGGATAGTGCGGCAGGTTGTGCTGAGGGTCACAGGTTCGAGTCCTGTTTCACATCCAAAATTAAAAATTAAAATTATGTTCTGGTTTATATATAAAGTAACTCTCGTAGTTATTGTAATGATAATAATTGCAGTATACTTTAAAGATCGAGAACTTTTCAAGTCGCAAATTTTTAACTTATTTACGACAGGAGAATTTATTATCTTATTGACTCCCATTATCAATACACTTCTTATTATTTATGGTGTATATAGAGCCATTCAAATTACAACTAAAAATGGTAGGGAGTAAATATTGTGTAGAATATTATTTTTATAACGAGGATAATTTACCAGTTCAAAGTTTTGCTTTTGTCATTGCAACTTCTGATGAGGAAGCAATACAAAAAGCACAAAATTATTCTACAAGTAAAATAACAATTATATCTTATACTAAATACGCTTAAGTATGGAAGATATTGAAACAAACGATATTGGGCAATCTTTAGTAGATGAATTTGTCGATGATAATGCTATCGAAGCTCAAGAAAAATAGCCTACGGACTTAAGAGGGTTAACATAATTTAAGTAATAGGATTAAACCGCAATTGAGTGGGAATTAAAGACAAGGATATCGCGAGAGTGGCGCACAATCCAGGAAATAGTCTGTATTTTACTTCTGGTGGGCATAGTTTCCATAAACCCAGATGAATAAGTTTCAGATTGCTTAAAGTGAATCGTTTCTAGAGTGTCGTAAACTCTAGTTTTTAAAGTCACATATATAACTTAGATATGTTGAACGATCTGATAAACACGATAGATCTGCCAATTTATTGTGTGAAACAGAGATGCCTTGGCAGAGGCTGCAACGGCTAGCAGATCGTAAGAGATCCTAGTATCGGGCGGAGGGAAGTTGCATACGTAAGTACCTCTAACTTTTTAAATCCTTCTGATCTAACCTGGAGTTGATGAAGGTCGTAGTTGATGAAGATCGTAATAGTATTTACTATGTTAAGGTGGTTGACTAAGAGACGAATGCAGTAAACGACTGGCCACACAAGGTCGGTAGAGTAGGGGCGGAGCCTATCATAGTCACAATGAAAAACGAAAAGATTAAGTTGTCGCAAGGAAACTTACACTTAGTAGTTTATAAGAGCAAACAGACGTCAGGCAATGTACAGATTAAATGATGTTTGGGAAAATAGAAACTATTAGTAGCTGTAACTACGAATGTTTGATGTAGCAGTTAATTGCATATGAGAGGTCATATGATTAATAGCCAAATGAATATCTGCTCTTATTGATAAATATACCTGCACAAGTAATATCTAAGGTTGCACACAGATGATATGAAGGTTAAAGAGCTGGTGCAATAAGCTCATAATTGGAACCGTCCAGTTGGTATGTTTATCACTTTTTACCTATAACACTTTGATCGGTGTTATAGGTCCTAGAAAATAATAGAGATAGGTGGCAAAGTCTGAAGATTCGAAAGAATATATGGCGACAGTACCTAGCTGTAGGGTTGTAACCATTGTGAGGTCACATTTTAGATGATCCGAACGTACAGTCTATCTCTTTTACTTTAAAAATAATTACAACAAAAATATAAAAAAGTTACTTATTGTACTCGCATTATGTGTATTTGCAGTATCTTGTTGTGAAGTAGACCACAACAATTCTCAAGAAAAGAAACCTACAAAAATCACTGCAACTTCTTTTAAAGTCTACAAAGAGAGTGGTGCTTTTGTTTGTGAATACTATGAATTCACGTATTATGGACATAAGTATATCACAAACTATGGAGGAAAGTTTTTACTTCATTCTCCTGAATGTCCTTGTCAGTATTAATCTATGGAGAATAAAAGTTTACGAATACTTGCAATATTTATTATAGTAGGTTTTGTCTTTATAGTAAATTTTGCTTTCTTTGGAGTACAAGGTAAAATTACTCAAAGTTGGACAGATAAGTTTACAAAAGAGATTAACCATCTTGAATATAAGGTAGATTCTTTAGAAAAGGTAGTTAATAGTAATCTTACACATCGTCGTGATACATTAATCATTGATGTACGCCCTCAAACAATCAAAATTTATCAACCTAATGGAAATAGTATTAATAATAATTCTAGTATTGCTAGTACTCCAAGATGACGATTAAACTATGTGGTTCTTTAGATTTGCAATTATTCTCTTAGAATTTTTATTTATTTTTTATTATACTGCAGTTGTTTTTCAACTGTTAGATGTATGGAAAATAACTAATCGTAAGATAACATGGAAGGCTATTATACCTTTCTATTACTTTATTAAGAGGTAGAAAATATATGGCGCCTCTATTTATAATTCTTGTAATCTGTTTATTGATATTATTAATAGATTGCTTTAAAAACAAAAGAAAATATTAATCACTTTATAAAATCATATGAATTTAAAAAAGATTATTGCTGTCTTCGTGGCAGTGTTCGTAGTTTTCTGCGTTGCGTTTCTCGGTAAGATTGGAGAGGATGTGAAGAACGAAACTATTGTGGTCAACCAGTACCCCTTTACGGGTAACATGGAGTATTGGACGATGCCTGGCTTCCACTGGCAGTGGTGGGGTAAGACGACGACCTATTACAAGACCCAGCAGCTCTGGTTCGGATCGGATAACGATTCAGGTAACCAGATGGGAAGTCCCATCCCCGTTATCTTTAACGATGCATCGGATGGTATGGTATATGGCTCACTCCGAGTTAAATTACCTACTGATCCGAAGTATTTGTCTCGTATCCAGACGGATTACAATGGTATGGATAGGCTTATTAACGACCTCGTTCGGCCTACTGTAACAAAGGTTATTTATGCGTCAGGTCCTCTTATGTCGGCATTCGAATCTTACGCTGAAAAGAAGAACGATCTTATTGAGTATATCACTGATCAGCTCAATAATGGCGTCTACAAAACTGCTGTAAAGCGTGTTGAGATTATGGATGCAATTACAGGAGACAAGAAAATTGTCAATATTGCAACTCTTATTCCCGACTCTCTCTCTGCAGGAGGTTATAAGCGTAGCGAATCTTCGCCGTTTGCCTACTATGGATTGGAGATCGGTCAGGTAGCAGTCTCTAAGATTGATTACTCTGAAACAGTTAAGAAGCAGATTGCACAACAGCAGAAAGCAAACATGGATATTCAAACGGCGAAGGCGCAAGCTGCTGCTGCTCAACAAGATGCGATTAAAGCAGAGGAACTTGGAAAAGCCGCTGCAATGACTGCAAAGTGGGAGCAGGAAAAAGTAAAGGCTGTTGAAGTTACCAAGGCCCAACAGGCTTACGAAGTAGCTGCCCTTGCTGCTAAGGAAGCAATGGAGAATGCAAAGAAAGTGAAGGCTGAAGGTGATGCAGAAGCATTCCGTCAGGCAGCATTAGTACGTGCAGGCTTAAGCCCGAAAGAAAAAGCTACTATCGAGATGCAAACGAAAATTGGTGTAGCTGAAGCTTTGTCGAAACTCGAGCTTCTTAAAATTGTTATGGCTGGTGGAAATACTAGCAATAGCAACGCTGCCATGGATGCGATGGGACTTAAGATGGTGTCGGATCTTGTAGATAAGATGTCGAATTAAGTCCTTTAAGGCTAGGGAGGAGCCTACGGCAATCCTCCCAACAAACAGAAGTAGTTCAATGGTAGAACGTAACACCGATAAGGTTAAAATAGGGGTTCGATTCCTCTCTTCTGTTCTAATTTAACAGTATAATGTTTAAGAATATGTTAAAGTTTAGAGGTAAACAACTTGCAAGTGGTGCAGTTGTAAATGAAAGGATGTACTATTATGTTCTTGATGCACTTGATAGTAATAAAGACATAACTCTTACTTCTATTCTTGGAGTTGAAGTGAGTCGGTGTAACGATTTAACTAAAGAACAGTTAGAACAAGTTTTTGATTACTTAGTTGAAAAGGAATTAGAATAAAAATATCATTCATTAAATAAAAAGAAACGATGGCAAAAATGAACATGAAGGCTATTACGATGGCTTTCAAAGAAGTTCTTCTCGATGAGGAGGGAAATCCTGTAAAGGATAATGAAGGTAAAACTGTCTATGTACGGGTGTTCCGAAAGGTTCGCCACAATGCAGCATACTTTCCCCGTACTTATCGCCGTTAGGCAGAAAATCCTACCTGCTTCACCAAAGGTGTAGTCCCTGTAATAGAACATTACAGTTTCTCTATTAGCATGTAGAAAAACTACATGTAGAGAAGGAACCCATACTAAAACTATGAAGTTCTTAAAGGACGATAAACATTGCCCATATCTCTTTGATCGGAGATATGGGCTCTATTTTTAGTTTATTGCCCACTTTCGAAGGTACTTACTAATTGAAAGGATTCTCCAGTAATGGAAGCGAATCCAGGTAGGTGTACATGGTATGACCCGTTAATTAGAGTCTGATTCCACAGACGTTAAGTATTGTAGATTATATCAGAGAGAGAGTTCTTCTACTATAGATTACAGGTCTTGAGATATACCAGTTGGAAAATGCTGGAGTGGGTAATTTTTAATAGATCTAATTATGAGAACTTGGTTTTGTAAAGATACACAAAGATGGGTATCAGAAATTCCGCGTGCCTTTTGGTTAGGAATATACGATTATAAAACTGGAGAGAAATTATATAGTGATGACACCATATACAGTGCTAACCCATTTTTGAGAAGTCTCAATAAAGATCTTTACATAAAGGTGACTAATCTTCTAAATGACTATAGTAAGTCAGAATTTGGTAGAGGCAGATTTTACATGCCAAGACTCACTTTTCCTCCATATACTAAATATAATAAGTAGAAACTATGAAACTGAAAGGAATCGAAATCAAACCAGGAATGGTTATACTCACTAAGAATGCAAGGTATGTTGCATTCCCTACAGGGATGTCTGACTGTCCTATAGCATTCGCTAACATCACAGTAGGAGAATGGGTTTGTAGCATACCTGAGACATTCGTAGAGAAGATCTATGATCTTATTACAGATGGGGGGGTTAGATTCAGGTGAACTCCTATGGTCACAAGAATGGAACAGGGAGATCACTATGAGCGAGATTGCTGAGAAGTTCAGTATTCCTGTTGAACACTTACGAATTAAAAAGGAATAAATCTCTCGCTCCTTCTAAATGGAGAGTGAATGCTGAAAGAAGACGTAAGTTGGGTAATTTTTAAACTAAACAGTTTTATGAAAGTAGATTTTTCGAAAGTAAAGTATGACAATCCGTGTTTGTCATGCTCTCATACAGACATTATGTACTGTCACAACTGTATCCACTATCTGGGTAGGTACCGTAAAAAGGTCTAATCTATGAGCAAATTATACGACGCACTTCAAGATCAGTTAAAGACTGAGTATAAGAAGGAAGCTGAAGATTGTATTAAAATATACAATGTACTGAAAGCTATAAGTAGAGAAAAATATGGTGAGGAACATGTATGGTCTTCAGACTGGAATGTCCTAACTACTACTATGCTTGTTGAGAGTTATCCTAATGTAAGAAAGATGTACAAACCAAGCCATATAGGAAAAGTATTTCTTATTGGAATATTATTCGATGAATCAGGAGAAATAAAGCTATGAGAATGCAAAATACATATAAAGGATATTGGAGTATTGTTAAGGGCAAGACACGGATTCTTGTACATCCTGGTCAGAGTAATCCTTACAAACCCACATCCTTTATCTACAACACAGATCCTCCTTGCAAGAGTAAAGCAGATTTCTACGAGATTAGGAAAGCTGTTAGATCTCTATATACTGAAGAACAGCTCTTTGAATATTTTTGCAGTATTGCAGAATAATCAAAATTTATCAAGTTATCAAGAGATATAAATATGTACTCAATTTATTACAAAGGAAAGGAATATGAAGTCTCAGAGAAGCTATTTCTTAATATATGTTTATGTATGCTTCAATTTGAGCAAGCGTCTATCATTGATAAGCCTGACCTTATCGAAGCTTTCCAAGAAAGATGTGTTCCTGAAATTCTTAAATCTCCTGATTTTGATTACTCAAGATTAGAAGATGAGAGTCTTGAAGGTGTAATTGATACAACCCCAATTTGCGAATGAAAATCAAGTTCAATAACAACAAGAAATACTGGTATAAACCAGGGAAGATTTAACAAGGGGCTATATTACTGTATTCAAACCAGAGCCCTTGAGGCTAAAAGGAGCCATGGATTTTACCATGAGGAAGCTCAAAGCCAACAGTCCACGATATAATGTCTAGAGCGCTGTTAGGGATACACTAATTAGAGAGGAAGGTCAGACTGGTGTATAGTAGTATAGAGAGCATGGCTCAGTACTAGGCTGAATAATAGCCCATGTTAGCACACCTTAACTTTTTAATTATTAAATTTCTATTAAATTATGGAAGAAGATTTTGATGGAAATCAAATATTAGGAGTAGGACTATTAATAGTAGCTGCACTTGCAGCAATAATTCTAGCTCTAATGTAATTATATAAGTACTAGCGAAAGCCGAGTGAATGGTTCGTCTTCCTAATACGCGTTAAAGCTCCCGAGAGGTATCAGAACTGAATATCAGAGTATGTTAAATCTCAAAACGAAGAATAGTACTTATTTTTTGGACCCTTAGCTCAGTCTGGTTAGTAGCGGCGGCCTCATAAGCCGATGGTCACTGGTTCAAATCCAGTAGGGTCCACATTTTTAAAATTTGCTTATCGTCTCAATTCTTATTGAAGAAATAGTGTACCGTATATTTAGTTCTAGTACATGAAAGAGACATACTTCGAGGATAATCTGGAGGTCGCGAACGAAGGATGAAAGTAAGATGTTAGATAGGACCTGATAATACAGGGAATTGAGAGCGAGACTCAGGATGGGCACAAAACTTTTAGTAAAATGATAATAAAAGAAGATATAATTCATTGGTTTGAAGTTCTCAAAAATAAATGTGATAAGATAACGACAGGTAATTGTTCTCATGAGATTAACTCAATTCGTTTCTTAGCATCTAATTGGGCAAGTAGAATAAAGAAAGAACAAGGAGAAACTATGTTTTATCATAATTTCATAGGTATATCTGAAGTTTGTACTAAAGTAACTTCTGGAAATCTTTCTCATCATATAGCAACAATTAAAGGAATGTGTACTCGAAATATAGAGTTCATTGAAAAATATGGAATAGAAGAAATAAGTTAGATATGAGCAGTTATTATCAAAAAATCAACACTCTCTACAAAAGAGACATGACAAAGCCTAAGAAACCGATAATTCTTGGGGGAATATTCGGAGCCTGAGTTTGAAGTTCTTAAAGATCTTAAATGGGAAGCTACTGAAAAGATTGATGGAACTAATATGTCTTGTTGTTTTCATCCAGGTTTCAGAATGATTGAAGTTCGTGGGAAAACTGAAAATGCAAGCATTCCCACTCACTTACATAAGCGAATGGAGGAATTGTTTCAGTTTGATCTCTTATATAAAGCTTTCGGAGTACAAACAGAAACAGGAGAAACTGTTTATCCTGAAAAAGTAGAAATCTTTGGAGAAGGGTATGGTTTAAAGATTCAGAAAGGTGGAAACTATATTAAAGATCATTGTGATTTCATTTTATTTGATGTAAGAATTCTTACATCTACAGGTGAATCTCTTTGGTTAACTCGAGAAGCATGTGAAGATATTGCTAAAAAGCTTAATCTTAAAATTGTTCCTTTAGTAGGTTATATGACTATTAAAGAAGCTGAGGATTTTGTAAAAGCAGGCTTCAAGTCTTTAATTGCGGAAAATAAAGACTATATTGCTGAGGGTCTTGTACTTAAAGCACCTTGTGGTCTATTAAATCGTAGAGGTAAGAGAATTATTACAAAGATTAAGTATTGCGATTATAAAGATCTTTAACATGCGAGCTTTTAATATTTTAGTATTATTAGCAATTGTATTGCTACTCTTTCTTTTAATAATTGTTTTAATAGGATATATAATGTTTAAGGCATCTGTTTGGTTAGGTGTTGGATATATTATAATTCTTATTGCAATTGTTATATATCTTTTATATAAACAAGTAGAAAAATATTAAACATATGACTGAAAAGAATAAAGTCTTTTTTGCAGCAGATGGTATTACTGCTACTTCTGCAAATCATCTCTGCAATATAGGTAAAGAATATGTTGCATCTGCTCATAGCCGTCTTGATAATATTCGGTTTATTACTACGACTGTAGAAACATTAAGTGCAGACAACCGCATCACTCTCTCGCAAGGATTAAATTCCGCAGAAGTACTTTCTTTAAAGGAAGAAATCAGAAAAATTGCTGAAATTAACGCATTTATTGCATATATGCGAGAGGCAATCAAGGCAAAAGAAACTGAGCATCGTGCTGTAAAAGAGCTTTCTTTTAAGGATTGGTGCGAGCAGGAAAGTATTACCCTTCCTGAATATCCTGCTAATCCTAAGTATCCTTCTTTTGAAGATATCTTAGGAGAGTTAGATATCAAGGAGCGTAATCGTTATTACACTCTTGGGGCAGAAGCTGCCATTATTGGCAAACAGATTCATCCTCGTGGTGCTATTCATGAAGCACGTGAAAAGCTGTTTGATGCAATATCAAATCCTGCGTTAGTAGAAGATGATAAAGTTTATCGTCATGTTGCATCAGTAAAACAGGAAGAAGTTGAAGAACTTTACTTTGAGCTGCAAAAGCAACATCGTGCTGTTGAAGCAAGTCTCAATGCCATTAAAGGTTCTATTGATCAACGTGTTGCAGAAGAAACTGCAAAACTTGATACAGAAACTGCAGTTAAATTCAAGCAATATTCAAATGAAATAGAGCTTTTGAATAAGCAGTTTACAACCTGGAAAAATGAGGAAATAAGTAAAATTGGTAAACTTCGGATTATAATTCCGAATGAACTGAAAGATACTTATGATTTCTTAAGTTCTCTCTAATAGGTAGATAGATGCTATACTGTATTTTCATCAGTATACTCTATCTTTTACATAGGACTAAATCCTACAAGATATATTGTGTGTTATACGCGTGTTGCGGATAATACAAATATAGACAAACACTTGCTCTAGTAAAGCACATGTATGCTAAGCATTATTAGTATTGTACAAACTTGTGAAATACTTCAAATATAAATATAATTGACTTTGTTTTTAGCTTTGAGAAGTATTTCGTCATGGTCATTGTTTTTACTTTTGCCTCTGTTAGGATTTAGTCCTATGACTATTTCTTTATATACCTGCTGACTCCTGCGGTATAGAAAATGGGTAGTTTTCCTTCGACTATATGTAAGGGTATGTAACTCAGTGATACTTAAGACTGAGGGAGTTAAAAACTAATCTTAAAAGTTTGGTAGATTGGCTATTAGATCCCCACAAGAAATAGCCCTCCGCGATGTTCAGGTAACTTCACGCGTATCTGAAGTATCCCTATCGTCTTTCCTAGGACATTAAACAAGGATCTTGAGCCTATCGAGAATACGGGGCAATTCGGTCGGTTTTTTCATGTTAGGTTCCGCAGAAATAAAGAACATGCTATGTAGTTTCCATCGTGAAATAATAGCCGCGGTTAGTGTTTTCACACTAATCTCCGTTATAATTAGAGTAGGGATACTTTAGACTACAAGCTTGGAGTTCTACAAGTTTAAAAAAGAATCCTACTAGGGAGGTGATGGTTAATTCCTCCCTGCTCGGGGCTGCTAGGTATTTGATCCTAATGTCAAGTAATATCAATCGTGTCGAGTTTGATTCATACTCGTAAAACAGATTCAAACAATAAACGCAAATAACATTTTTTCGCGCATTATCAACAAGGTTGAGACGGCGCTGTTTGGCGACATTGAAGGAGTAGCTTTAATGGCTGCGTAAATCAATGGGAGGTTCGTCACTCTTAAACTGACGAGAACAACACTTCCTTTCAAGGTTTGGCTTCGTTCCTTAAAAATGAGCTGGTGGATGGGTCACCTTCGGGTACCCCTATTGGGTAGTTCCAATTAAAACAAAACTAACACACGTAACAAGTTGATATTAGGAGAATTAGGAGACACGCGTTCGATTCGCGTCAGCTCCACTATTTAATACTCAGCTACTTAGGTGGCTGAGTATTTTTTAAAATTGAAATTTATGAGTAGTAAATTAAAGATATTTCAATATCATAACTTACATCTATACAATCTAAAACAATATAGAATAGCTTTAGAAGTTGGAGTATATAATTCTAGAAAAGGTTTTCTAAGTGTATTAGGAAGTAATCAACGTTTAGTTTGGGAATTTAAAAAATGGTTACCTATACATAAAGAAGATTTTATTCCATATTCTATGAATTATCGATATGGGCATGTAATAGTATATAGTGATATGTGTATACAAATAGTTTATAGAATATGGGTAAGATAGTTCAAATTATAGATTCTCTCCATGATGAACGATTGTTATTTAGAATTTGTGAGGTCGTAGGAACTTACAATAATCCTTTTGCACTTTCAAGTGAACTTATAGTTGGAAGTAATAAATTTTTGTCTTGGGAATTTGATGAGTGGCTTCCAGCATTTGAGGATGTTGTTAACCTAGAGAAAAAATCATTAAGATATGGAAGAGTACTTGTTGTAGGGGATGAATATGAGATTACAAAATATCGTATATGGATAAAATAGTACAGATTAAATATGCCCGTGGATTACTGTGTGCAAAAAACAAGATATGTTTGATATTAGGTATAGATGAAGATGGAACTGTCGTTTTAGCTCGAAGTTCTAGTTTAAATTGGAAGATTTCTAAGGATTGTATGTCTCATCTTATTAAGTGTAATTTTACTTTCAAAGAAGTTAAAAAATTAAATTTTCTTATGGGAAGATATATAGAACCGACAGATATTACTTGTTATGTAAAATACCGTATATGGATAAGTTAACTTCTTATGACATTTGTACAAAATATGGATGTCTTTCACGGATATTTACTCTAATTACATATTTTGTTATGTTATTTGTAGTAATTTTATTACTTAACATCATATTATAATGTTAAGAAAATTTGGCATAATTTTTATTAAATTAGCTCCTGTACTTCTTGCAATTAAAATTTTAATATTATTACTAGCTAAATATTTTGTAGTTAGTTCTTTGTTGATTGAGTTGGTCAGTTCAATTACTGATCTTTTAATTGCAATTGGATTACTTATACTCTCACTAACATTTAAGTTTTGTATCTATCATAGACTGATAATATATTATGTCTTTGTAAGTTACATGTTATATTATTAGTATATTATTTGAATTTTCATTAACAAATATAGTATTCATATCTTCATTTCTATGTCTAACTATTATCGTTATATTTTTAGTAGTTTACACATATTTAAGATATGGAGATAAAAAGCAATGATAAACTCTTGTCATTCAAGATACGGACGTTTAATTTTTTACACACTATGCATTATAAACTTATAATTTTCGAAAATCACACTAAATCTACTAGCTTAGACATCACTCCTGAACAAGCTAGACAAATCTTAGGAGTAACTGACTATACTCCTGAACAGTATGAAATATTGGCAGAAATAACCAACCGTCCTGCATCCTACTTTATGGATGATTTAGTCGATTATTATGTAGACTTCTAATAAAAATATGGATCTTAAAGAACATATTGTAGGAGAAGTTGAAGGATATCCTGTAATCTATATTGAAGAAAAAGATACAATTTTCTGTAAGAACACTGCTGTAAAATATTCTTTATTAAAAAGATTATATGATAGTCCTTTCTCAAGAGAAAAAATTGAGGAAAAATCTCTTACTATAACAAAAGAAGAACATTTTGTTACATTTGGTTGTTTAACTACAACTAAAGAATATTGTCAAACTGTAATAAAAAATATAAATAAAATTAAAAATGGGAAATCCTGTAGGAGTTAAAAGCGTAATGCGAAGTACTGTTTCTAAGTATGAGCAGGAGCAAAAAGAGAAATTTATTCAGGTAATGTCTGATCCTCGCATGCGTTATTCAGATGCTTTAAATTTTGTTGAAAACGAGATTAAGCAGTCGAAGCGTATGGGTACATTCAATCATAAGATCTTGTGTTTTATAAATGATGGAGTTTATCAGCTGAATCGTGCAATCCAGGAAGTTTTTGGAATTGTATCAGCAGCTAAAAACGATAACCCTTCAGGAGGTGATGATACTGTTAATACTATTGAAGTTATCCTTGCTGATGGACGTCGTGTTAAAGTTCCGTATGGAGATATTGAACTTGCGGATTTAGGAGAAGGAAGTGTTATTTCTATCTCTTACAATAGTAACGATCACCATCTCTATATCAAAGGTAAGTGTCAGTTCAGATTTACAACTCTGATGGATGACATTATCGATCGGACAAAAGAACTTCTTGCAACTGATTCTATTTATAAGAGTCAGGCATTAGAGATCTCTGATCTTAACAATCCTCTTATCATGGATCTGTCAAATATTGACCGTGAAATGATAGTTCTTTCTGAAGATACTGCTCTCGGATTACGTCCTCTTAAATCTCGTATCAAGTATCCTGAAAAATGTACTGAACGAGGAATTCCTCTGAAGTATGGTGCACTGTTTGAAGGTCCTTATGGAACTGGCAAAACTCTACTTGCCTTTAAGCTTATTCAGGAAGCTATTCAGAATAATTGGGTGAGCGTATATCTGAAAGATCCTACATTACTTGCTGAGACTATTCGTCTTTGTAAAGTAATCGACGGAACTGGGCATGGAGTTGTTATCTTTGTTGAGGATATCGATCAGGTAACTCGTGGTAAACGAGATGCTGCTATGCAGGATATTCTTAATACTCTTGATGGTGGTGATACTAAGGGTATGAATGTAATTACTCTGTTTACTACTAATCATCTTGAACTTATTGAGCCTACTTTCCTGCGTGGTAAGCGTATTGGCAAAGTTATCTCTTTAGGTGCTTTAGATGAAGCTACTGCTAAAGAGTTCATTGAGCGTTCTTTTGTAGGAGATTATACTCTTCAGGGAGATTTCTCTGCAGTATGTAAGCAGATTCGAGATTCGAATATTGCGCCTGCATTCATGGCTGAGATTGTAGAATCTGTAAAGAGTGATATGATCTTTATGGATGATACTAAGGTTGTATTACCTCAGTATATCAAAGTAGCAGTTGAATCTTATCTGCGTCAAGTAGGTCTTGCTCAGAAGAAAGATATGACTGAAACTCCTGAAGTTAAATTTGCTGAATCGATTCGCGAAATTACTGGTATTGATCGCGTTGAGAAGAAAGTAGATGAACTTATTGAAATGCAAGACTAAGTGCTATGGAGAGCATATGCTCTCCTATGACACCTTTATTCTACCTTCACGTGGTGGTGTTGTAAGTAGATAGATATCGAAACCAAAGAATAAATAAAATGTAAATTATTTTAAAACAACTATGATAGTACAGTATTTTGACGTAATTCACTGTAAAACTCAGGAACAGGTAACGGCAGTAATTAACAAACTTCATTCTGAACAAGGACTTACTTGGATGCACGATGATGAAAATCCTCTTATCGAAAACCCTGCAGATTTTGAAATAGAACAGAAGTTCTTTAAAAATATTAATGAAGAAGAAAAGGAGGAGTTTTATATTGTAACGGTGAAATTCCCTGAATTAGATAAGTGTATTGTTCACATATCTCGAAAGGAACATAATACGGAAACAATGCGAGCCGCTCTTGCAGAAACTGATGAGGAAGAAAGTTCTGCAGAAACTGTTTTCTATGAAGCTGAAGAATTTCTTGGGAGTTTTATAGGAAGCGATCTCTTTGGAGTATTTTCTATAGACTACGAAGTCTATGATACTGAAGATAATCATATCTGTAGTATTAAGAATAAAAAGGAACTTTCTGAAATTTATAATAAAGCTATAGAAGAAGGAACTACATTTGTTGTCTACGTCGGTAGTGAAAAAGTAGAAATCAATTCTGAGCATAATATTGATTATTATGATGAAAAAATTGCATTCTAATCGAGAATACTGAAATCAATTAAAGGAAAATGATAAAGTATTAGTAAAATCTAAAGACTGGTATGATAAAAATGCCGTTGAAGAACTTACAGGTTTAAATGTTCCTATAGGTCCCAAATTTATTCCAGTAATGACTGAAGACTGTAATAAATTCTTGACAGTTTCTAATATTATAGGTTGGAGTAGTGAAAAAGACTTACGCTTTGAAATTAAACATAACTGGTATACATACTCAAGTCTTTTTGTTCATAAGCTAATTATTCGTAACTATAGAATTTTATTGTAATAATTTTTTAAAAATAAGTGTATAAGTATTTGGATATATTAATTTTTGTCCTTATATTTGTACACTTTTCTGATGAATTCATCAATTAAATTTGGTAACACGAATATTTTGTATTATATTTGTAGTACGATTTAAGAGATGATTTGAGCTTGCCAGTTGGTGTACTTGGTTTGTGCACGTCGCGCTTTGAACGCGAAGGTTAAAGTTCGAATCTTTAACTGGCAACTAGTATAAATATGAGTAAATATCTTTGAGATAAAGAAAAATTACAAAAAGCTATAACAGAAGGCATATCTTACAGTGATGTCTTAAGGAGAATGAACATTCCGACTGCTGGAAACAATCAATCCACTTTAAAACGTAAAATTAAAGAGTTTAATTTAGATATTTCTCATTTTACTTTTAGAAGAGAAAAGAAAAATGAATCTAAACAGATTCCTATAGATGATTATCTAAACAATAAAAAGTTCATTAAAACTTCTGATCTAAAAGAAAAATTGATAAAAGCAGGATTAAAATTGAGCAAATGTGAAAAATGCGGAATTAGTGAGTGACAAGGGGCTCCTTTAGTAATTCAGCTACATCACATTAATGGTAATTCTAAAGATAATAATTTAAATAATCTTCAGCTATTATGTCCTAATTGTCATAGTCAAACTGATAATTATTGTGGCAATAGTAATAAGCAACCTAAACAAAAATATTACTGTCCAGATTGTGGTAGAGAAATACATAGAAGATCTACTCGATGTTTATCTTGTGCTTCTAAATTTCGAGGACAAACCAAGTTTAATCTTTCAAAAGAAGAACTACAGGGTTTATTAGAACAAGGTTATAGTCGAACTCAGATTGGTAAAAATTTAGGAGTTACTGAAGCATGTATACGTAAGTGAATTAAAAAATACAATATATAGTTTTAAATATATGAAAGAGTGGTGGTATAAAATTAAGAATTTCTTTAGAAATCTCTATATTTATAGAAAAATATTAACAACGGATTATCAATTTGATTATGGATATCTTCTTGATTTAGAAAAGTTTAAGTTACAGTTAATGCTTAAATCTTTTAAAGATGTATCTCATGTAGATCATACTAGTAATATTCGTTGGATATCTATATGTATTAAACTTATTGATATTATTCAAGAAGAAGATTCTGCTCTAGAAGTTGTTAAAATGGAAATGAGTAAACCTCAGTTCAAACTTATTAAATATGTAAATATTAATAATGCATCTCGATTCAGAATTGAATATTTTGACCGATATGATGGACTTCAAGTATATCGAAGAGAATTATTAAGACAGCAAAAAGCACTTTACTTATATAATAAAATTAGATATAATTATATGTTAGAGTGGTGGGATTAACTTTAAATATATGAGATATATAAGATATTTTGCTAAGCATCAATTATTAAAAGGAGATAAAATAGTAATCGCAAGTAAAGAAGTTTTGAAAGATAATAGAACAGTGTATCCTTTTGTAGATAGCGAAATGCTAAAATATGCAGATTAAGTTCATACTTTAAAGTCTGAACCTAAAGATGTAGTTTATCTTACAAATACTCAAAACTGGGTATGGGGTCCAACCTTTTTCAGAAATTTAATTATTCGCAATTATAGACTTCTATTAGAAAATTAATTATTCAAGATTTTTTAATGTTTGAATTAAAAAAGATTTATCTTCTTAGTAAGAAAAAATATATACAAGTATGTAAGGAAGGGAATATTTGTTTCTCTAAGAAGCGATTACCTTGTTGTTTTCAATATAGTTCAGATTGTTCTTTTTATCCTTGTCCAAGTAGAGTATATACGTATTAAATATAGAATAACTTTATAAATAGTGGTCTTATAGGGTAGTGGTTATCCTTCCAGCTTGTCACGCTGGAGACACGAGTTCGATTCTCGTTAGGACCGCAAAAATTAAATAAAATAATGGCTCCTTAGTTCATTCGGTAGAATATGGGCTTTGTAACCCCAAGAGAACGGATCGTAACCGTTAGGAGCCTCTATTATTGGGGGGGTATGTAAATACTCTCTCACAATATTAACTTTTTAAAACTATTAAACATGTTTAATTCAAAAGGTACAACATCTGTAGATCTGTCGAAGAAAGTAGACAGCGTTTTAAATGCTTTTAAAACAGCAATTGATGGACTTAATACAGTTAATACTCAGGCAAAAGCTGGTATTGCTGCTAAAGAAGAGGAAATCAAAGCTGCTCAAACTGAGAAAGAAGCACTTGAAGCAATCTGCAAAAAGAATGAAAGTGTTCTTGCAAAATTAACTGCTATCCTTGAATAAAGGATAGTTTTTACGGGAGTAGTTCAATTGGTAGAGCCCGTGGTTTGGGACCACGAAGTTGCACGTTCGAGTCGTGTCTCCCGTACAAAAATTATTATATTTATGGAAGATTTTATTGAAAATCCCAATCCGTTCTGTATTCAAATTGTAGAAGGTTATATAATTCAAACTACTCCTTCAGATAGTGAGTCTTGTTTAGCTCCTGATCAATTTGGCAATTATTGCATATGTCGATCTCGAGGAGATAACCCAGCAAAAATAGGGTGTTGTTTTATTTGTGAGAATTATTCAGAGTATAGTAATTATATAATACAGACTCAAATTAAATACAGAATTTATGTAAATAGTAAATAGAGAGTTAGCCAAGTGGTTCACAGCACCTGATTTACATTCAGGAGATCGAGAGTTCGACTCTCTCACTCTCTACTAATAACTAATATGTATAAGATGATAACACTAGATCATGTAAACAAAAATTCTGGAAACTTTCTTCCAACACTCTGGTTAGTAGATAAATATAAACAGTATCCAAACTGCGTATTAGTAATTTGTAACCTTGAACAGAAGAAACTAAACGAAAATAAATTCTTAAAAAGATTTAAAGAAAAGTTCGCTAATTTCTGTATATGGGAAGATAATGTAATCGGAGTTAAACCTGAAGTTTCTGAAAAAGTACTTGAAGAATTAGATCGCCCGTTTTATGTAAGTCAACCTACTGCTTTACAATTCAGTGGAATTTGTGAAGAATATAAATGTGCATTAAGCTATTATTCTTCTAGAATGTTAATCTATTTTTGCGATAAAGCACTTATAGGTAACTTTATAGAGGATATTAAATCTTTATTTGAAGAATGTTCAGAAAAAGTAGTTTCTACAACAAAAGTTAACTTAATTACTTTTGATGGTCAGGATTATGGTTTAACTGAATGTAAGATTAGAGATGTTAATGTTGACCTTGATAAACACTATAATGATGATTTCAAACCTGTTTATAAAGATATTTCTGACTTCTTAAATAGTCCAAAATCTGGTTTAGTTATTCTTCATGGAACTCAAGGTACTGGTAAAACCTATATGATTCGTCATTTAGTTAATAATTTTGATAAGCAATTTATTATTATTAATAACTCTATGATGAATAGCTTATCTGATCCTGTATTCTTAAACTTTATTCTTGATCATAAGAATTCAGTAATTATTCTTGAGGATTGTGAACAGCTTCTTAAAGATCGTTCTGAAAATGTATTTACAAATGGTATTAGTAATATTCTTAATATGACTGATGGTATTTATTCAGATATTTTAAATATTAAGTTTATTGCTACATTTAATAGTCCTGATACAAGTATTGATAAAGCATTGATGCGAAAAGGTCGACTTGCTGCAAAATATAAGTTTGACGAACTCTCTTTAGAAAAGACTAATAAAATACTTAAAGAATTAGGCAAACCTGAAGCAAGTAAGGGCATGACTCTTGCAGATATTTATAATCTTGATATTCAGTCTTATGAACATAAGACTAGACGTAAAATTGGATTTTAATGATATTTTGGATATTGATTTATTGGTTACTTTGTGCATTTATTGTTATTGGAACAGATGATGGAGAACCATGGACTGTTGGAGATAAATGGTACATAGTATTCGCTGGATTTTATGTTCCTATAGTAATTGGCCTATTTATAGGTAGTTACATTAAAGAAACTGGATTTTTTGATAAAAAACATCCATGGGAACATTAATCTATATGTTGTCCGTAGCTTAGTTGATTAAAGCGCAAGTTTGTGGCACTTGAGATCGGGAGTTTGAATCTCCTCGGACACCTAAAAGTATTCTTTAAACATACGAATCTGGACAAATGGTTAGACCTTATCTTATAAACCCCAAACTATAAGAATTAAGAAGTATTTCTCTCGAAATTAGGTAGATCCAGCTTCCTAGAGAGATAGAAGAATACTTACGATATAGTAGATTAGTTAAAATAATAATAACTTCTACTAAATACCTACATGGCGCAATTGGTTAGCGTACTTCTCTGATAAGGAAGCGGTTGAAGGTTCAAGTCCTTCTGTAGGTACTAAAAGAGAAAATTATGAAAGAATATAAGATTTGGAAATTTATACCAGGAAAATATTTACAAACAGTAACTGTTAGTCTTGAAGAGGAATATCCTTGTAAACAAAAAAGATGTGGATATTCCTGTTTAGGAGATAAAACAGAACACGTATGTTTTATTAAAGTAAATCTTACTTTTGAAGAACGTGTAAATTTAAAATGTACGGCTTCAAATAATAAAGAACATAAAAATTTTATACATATTAGACTTTTACATAGAATTTTTGTAAATAGTAAATAAAGAGGAGTGCAATCCTTGGGAAGAGCTTATAATATAATCGGTTAGTATCCTACACTTTTAATGTAGTTGTCAGGGTTCGAGTCCCTGTAGGCTCACACAATTTTTAAGTCAGAATCACAAATGATAAAACGTTTTGAAAATAAGTATATACAATCTATAAGAAGAGGTTATTTATGTCATATTACTCCTAATAAAAAATGTTATGGATTTGAATATCATCATAATTCAAATGGATGTGAGATTTTTAATGAGAAATTTGGAGGATGTAGTAACAGACGTTATAATATGATTAAATATAGGATCTATGCAGATTAAATATTTTCCTGAAATAAAGTGTTGTATACAAGCAGTTAGATCTCTAAAACGAAATTATTGTAGTAATAATCAATGTTATAAATCAACTAATTATTGTATTTTGTTTTTACCTGCTTTTAATAAAAGTTGTCTTAAATATTATTTTTGGAGAGTTTCTTATCGTGTATTTTTAGAAGCTTCTTATGATAGAATGTAAAATATAAGGGAGTATGGCTGAGTGGTTTAAGCACAAAACTGTTAATTTTGGTAACGTGGGTTCAATTCCTACTGCTCCCGCTAATATTAAACTTAATAACAAATAATTTGTTACAAATTTATTAACTTTTTGTGTTAAAACAAGGAAGATTAAGCCAAGTTGGACTAATGGCAGCACTCTTGAAAAGTGTAGGTCGCTTAAAACGGCGTGGGGGTTCGAGTCCCTCATCTTCCGCAGTTAAACTTAAATTATATGCAAAGACCTATTGTATTAAAATATTGGAGAATAATTAGATATAAAACTTTAATTATTCAATGTGTACCTGAAGGAAAACCTGAGAAAAGATTTTGTTATGAATCTTCTGTTGGAAAGCCATGTGCTTTTACAGGAAAGGCTTGCACTGATTTTAAATGTATAGATAGAGCAGATGGTCTTCGAGTTAGGTATATTAAAGTAGATTATAGAGTTTATGTTAATAGAATATAGAGTTTCTCAAATTATAAAAATTCCAAATAATAGTTATCTATTATTTCAAACTGTTTTAGGTGAGAAAAACAATAGCTCGTGTTCTGTAAGTTTTATTAAAAATAAAGGTTGTTTACTTCACACATATAATAGACGTCTTTGCCATAAGTTTTTATGTAATCCTAAAGAACGAAAAGATGGTATTAGAGTACGTTATATTAGACTAGATTATCGAATTTATTTATTTAAATAAGCACTCTTGATGTAACTGGTAACATGACAGTCTCCAAAACTGTTCTTTGGGGTTCGAATCCTTAAGAGTGTGCTTATATAATTAGGGCTGTTAGTATAGTGGCTATTACATCTGGTTTGCAACCAGAAAACAGGGTTTCGATTACCCTACGGTCCACAATCTTCTGTAGATTAGGACTCTATACAGAAAGAGTACTGTAATCTGTTAAGAGCTTATAAATCAGACGTTAAAGAAAAAAGTTTTCGGGGCTGAAGAGCCCTGCTATGAATCTAATCCTAGTAGAAATACTAGGATTTTTGGAACTGCGGTGTGCTAGGTGCGCTCACTGGACTGAAAATCCAGAGGTAAATGTTCGACTCATTTCAGTTCCGCGCTATCGTCTTCCTTATTAAGTTTGGTAACACGTGCACTGCCTGTAAATCTTAATAATAGATATGCTTAGTACTTATTTTTATTAGTGGATGTATTAGCTCAGTGGTAGAGCTCTGGCAGGAAGTACTAGAAGGGCATAGGTTCGAATCCTATATGCATCCCTTAAATTGAAAATTATGATTATACCTCCAAATTTTTTAGTTAAAACTATTCCACTATATAGTGGAGGAGATGTATTTACTCCACATGTAGTAATAAATTATCTTACAAGAAGTCTATTTTTTATTCTTTTAAAATTTCCTCCGAATAGGAAATTGATAAAAGTTAAAGAAATAAAAGATAGAATTTTTATTAAAAATCTTGATCATAAGATGACTATGGGTCTTATGGAAGCAAAACGAATTGTAGATGAATTAACTATAGAATATGATATGAATAATATCTATAGAATACGATTGGTAGAATAGCCAAGTTGATAAGGCAGTGGTCTGCAACACCACGATCGCAGGTTTGAGTCCTGCTTCTACCTCTAAGCGAGTTGGAGAAGATGGTTACCTCGAGAGTTTCATAAGCTCTAGACCTCGGTTCAAATCCGAGACTCGCTACACAAAATTTTAAAGTTATGAGAAATATATTTAACGTACTTATATGGAATTTTAATACACAAACAATAAAAGAATATAATGTTATTCCATATTTTGTAAGAGAATGGAAAGAAGAAAAAGATAAATCTAAATTTAAGTCTTTTGATGATATTAAAGAATTTGTTAGAAGTAAATCTTTATATCAATTCTGGTCTCGATGTGAATATGAAATGATTGTTAAAGGATGGCCTGTAACTAAAAGAGAAATTAAATTAGATGTACATGAACAAATCATGATAAATCTTGATTTAGTTACACAAGTTTTTATAAATACTATTGGATGGAAGTAAAGTAAAGGATATTTTGTTACTTTTAGAACAAAATGGATGATCTGATCTTATCGATAGTCGATGGGAACAACAGGTTAGAGAGGAAATATTAACAGCTTATCCTGATATTGATATAGATACTTTAGATAAGGTATTAGAAATTGTATTAATTTAATTAGGATTACAAGTGAAAATAATTGTAAGTCTAGTTGACTATAATCACGATGAAACTGCAATTATATTTTACTGTAGAGCAAAAGATCGTGAGGATTATATGCGAGTATATGGTATTTTTGATACAGAACAATTTGAAATTATTGAATCAAGAATTACTGATATAACTATTTTTAGAAAAATGGTTGAAAAACTTAACGATTTTGGATTTGAAAATGAAAAATATAAAGAAAATAATCCTAATTTTGATATTAATATTGTTAAGCTCATGTGCAACAACAAAGTTTAACTTAATGGTTGGTCCTACAGGTGAGGAACAGAAAACATATATAGAAAATATAAAACAGTATAAATAATGATAATTATTATTTTCATTTTATTTTATTTACTTCCTATATTTTTAATTCATATCGTTGGATTATATTTTTGGAAGAAGCGCACTGATTGTGGGAAAACAATAGGAGATATGTATGAATATTATGATGCAGCTGATGGAAATCCTTTAGTAATTTTTACTTGGGTTCCTCTAGCTAATATTTTTATATTATTAGCAGGGTTTATTATATTTTTTATAAACTTAATGAGCAATATAAAAATTCGATAGTATGTATACTCTTTTTGTTATTATTTTATGTTATATTATTCCTGTATTTATTAACGCTTTTCTCTTTATTTTTGCTTATAAAGTAAGTCATAAAGAAAGAATTACTATTGGAAAAATATTTGAATATTGGAACGATAAGTTTAGGGATAGTGATGGTGATAGTAGTCTTTGTTTATTCCTTTTTATTCCTGGAATGAATATACTATTTATATTCTATACTTTTTTCTTATCGTTGTACAATATATTTAAAAATATAGAAGTCTAATGTTCACTTTTATTACAGGTCTAATTGCAGTTTTAGTATGTGGAGCTCTTATAGGATATGAACGGCAATTTAAATCTAAAATAATTGGAATTAGAACCTGTATATTAATTATGTTAGGTTCTTTTGTTTTTACATATATTTCAATTAAAATAGGTGGAGATCCGTCTAGAGTTGCTGCACAAATCGCTTCTGGCGTTGGTTTTATTGGTGCAGGTATAATATTTAAGAATGGAATTGATGATATTCGTCATCTAACTACAGCTGTATTAGTTTGGGTATTAGCAGCTTTAGGTAGTTTAATTTCTCTTGGATATTTATTTGAGTCATTGATGATAACTGGAATAATCTATATAATCCTTAAAATAAAAATACTAAAATGAACAAAATTGAAAAGCTGTACAGGTCTATGTATGAAAATGAATTACGTAAACTAAGAAAATGTGCAGAATCTGTTCAAAAACTTTCTCAATATGTTGCATTTAAAGCATGGAGCGAGGAAGTAATGGCTTACTTATTCTTTAAAATAGATCGTTTAGATTATATTTGGGAATGGGAATATAAGGATAAAATTGCAACGTTTATTCAGGATTGTCAAGAAACTGCTTTGCGAAAAGTAAAACTTAGTTCTAAATGACAGAAGAAAGAAAACTTTGGTTATCAATATGTAATAATGATTTAAAGAAATTAGAAGCTTGTGCTGAATCTATTCAAACTGAAACTCAAAGAAGTGTGTTTTTGAATTGGAGTGAAAGGTAAAGTGGAATATTATCTTTAAATTAGATAAAGCTACTCGTTGGGGGCATAGTCCTCATAGAAGAGAAATTTCTTATATTATTTCTGTATATCAACAAAGAGTTAGAGAAATGATGCTAGAATAAATATTAATGGTTTGCGTCGTTGGTGTTAGTGATAGCATATTAGACTTCCAATCTAAAGGGGAGAGTTTGAATCTCTTACGACGCTCTAAAGTGAATAATGAATATTGATGAAAACTATTAAAGAACTTTCAGATAGACAAATTAAACTTGCGTGAATTAGTAGTAAAAGTTTATATGAAATTTGTAAAAAATTAGAAATTCACGATAATACTTATAATAGAAAATATTTAAGAGTTTGAGGAGTTAAGGAAGGACTAAAAATTCCTGTTTTTACACGATTTACTAAAACAGATTATGTAAAAAATCCTAAATTGTGTAAAAAATGTAAAAAACCTATTCCTTGAAATCAAAGAGAAAATAACTTCTGTTCTCATTCTTGTGCAACTAGTTATACAAATATAAAAAGAGGTGCTATAACTAGTGGTAAATATGTCAAAAATGCAACTAGTAAATGCTTAAATTGTGGAAAGGAAATTTTTGCAAGAAATAAATATTGTAGTATTATTTGTCAAGTTGAATTTAAATATAAGGAGTATATTCAAAGGTGGAAAGACGGGAAAGAAACAGGAATGTCTGGTACAGATGGTCTTTCAAATCATATAAGAAAATATTTATTAGATAAGACTAATTATACTTGTGAAATTCCAGGGTGTGGATGCAATTTTATTAATCCTTATACTGGATTATCTATTTTGCAAATTCATCATATAGATGGAGATGCAACTAATAATAAAGAGCAAAATCTTCAGGTTTTATGTCCTAATCATCATGCTATGACAGAACATTTTGGCTCCAGAAATAAAAATAGTACTAGAAAGTATCGTTATAAAAAGTAATTACCCACTCTAATAAATTTTAAAAACATGAAATCCTTATCCAAAATTTTTAATGCAATATATTTGTGTATAAGATTCCCATTCTTATATCCAAGAAATAGATTTTCAGATGAACATACAGTTTATATAAGATGGATGTCTAATTTAGTATACAAATACTATAGTAAGTCTTATTATGATATCAGTTTAGCTTATAAGTTTTATAAAGATCCTCAAGAATGTACTACTATTACAAAGCAAGTAATCTTCAAGGATAAATACAATTTTAAAGCAAGGCTTATACGTAATAATACTATTTTAAGATTTTATAGTGATATATTGAAAGAACCTTATGATTTTAATATACAAAAGTATGTGGGTGATAATTTTAAGATTTCAGGAATTACTGTAAGTAAATCAACCTTCAATAATATACCTGTTTTATATTATCATATACATAAAAAGGAAGTTACTAATACTAATTATGGATTTAGTTATAAGAAGTTAGAATTTGTAGCTGATACCAAAAGTGTCAAGATCTATACTATTCTAAACTATATTTACGAAAATATAATTCCTAAAATTTGTTTTATTCCAACTTATACAGAACTTAATAGTATGCCAATTGGTTGGAGAAAAGCATTTGGCATTCAAATGTGTAAAGAAATAAAACAAGCTCTTAAAAAGCATAATTATTTATATAATTATAGAATTATGCAGATTAAAGAGAAGTACGGTTCTCTTCGTTGGTATGATGCAGGAGCTCCAGAAGAAATACAGACTATAATTAATAAGTATGAAGATATTTCTTATCATACATGTATAAGTTGTGGAAAACCTGCTAAATATTTAAGTACAGGGTGGATATGTCCTTATTGTGAAAAATGTGCTCCAAGGGGCAGTAAGTTAATGAAATAATGACTTTTAAAGAATTTTGTAAAGAACTATTAGAGGAGTATGGATATATAATATTTCAATATGATAGTGTTATTTCTTTTACTCAAACTTTTCCTGATACAACTTGCGGATTAGGTGGGATAGGAGGACAGGCACTTACTGATGCTCAAATATTTATATTTGTTAATCAAAGTGATAGAAATGCTATTGTAATTGGTCCTGCATGGAGTTATTACATAGAAGGTATTACTGAAAAATTTTCAGTAGATTGTTGTAATCATCATATAGCTGGAATTAATAATATTGCAAGAATTAAAAAATATGGTGACATTAAAGAAATTAAAAGAGCTTAAGCAAATTAAGCGAGATAATAAGGTAATTTATAATTTGTTAAATACTATCATTGGAGAGTGTGAACAAATTAGTAAAGATCCTTCTTGTAGTCAAGTTATGGATGTTATACAGAAAATGTATAAAGATAATAAACAGACTATTAGTGAATGTTCGGTGGATAGAGTTGATCAACTTAATACTCTAAATGAAGAAAATGCTTTTCTTGAAAGCTATTTACCTCAACCTCTTACGAAAGAAGAATTAACTGCACTTATTGGTTCACAATTAACTGCAGGTAATAATATGTCAAAAATTATGAAATATCTTTCAGAAGAATATAAAGGAAGATATGATGGTAAAGTTGCAGTAGAAATTATTAAATCCTTACAATAATGTTAATTGTATTTATTATAATATTCGTAGCTTTATATGAACTAGTAACAGTTATATATTATGAAAGTCTTAAGATAAGACTTGTAAAAGTAGGCACCTTTATAGATCATCTTAATACTTTTGGTTCTACAGAAGATAAACAAATTTTCTATAAGTTTTTTAAAGAAGTTAATGCAGAATCTATTAGATGCAATGCTAAACTCGATATAACTGTAGAAAATGCAAGTAAACCTGAACTTTGGTACAGATATCCTTCAAATCCTAATACCTTTAAAGAGTGTTTCAAACTTTTTAATTTATGTTTTTATCGAAATGTACTTAAAGATCCAATTGATAAAATAATTAACTGGTTTAAAAAATAAAATATGAAATTTTTACTTTGTCTAATTTGTTTAATTACAGTTAGTTGTAATGCTGTAATTGATCCTAAATCAGAAACTATAAGATCTGAAGATGGATACTATCTTGGTACTGCACATAAATTTAAATTTGAAGGACACGATTATATTAGTTTTACTAAAGGTCATGGTGTAGCAGTTGTTCATAATCCTAAATGTCATTGTAATCTAAATGAAGACTATTAAAACATATTGTCCAGAATGTGACAAAGAAACAGTTCATATAATTTGGACAGAAGATGGTTATGGGGCTTCTGGTGTAGCAAGAATTTTTTCTACCTTAATTTCTCTTGAAATGGCTAATTTAGCTTGCACTACATACAGTAAATGTATTAGTTGTGGAAAAACTAAACAGTTATAACTATGAAAACACTTCTTTGGGTAGATGATGCTCGTAATCCAATGGAAGATGATTGGTTAAATTTTAGTCCAATTGGCCGAAATTGTCTTGTAATATGGGCACAATCTTATCAAGAAGCAATACAATTTCTTGAAAAAGACTGGCCTGATGCAATTTGTCTTGATCACGATTTAGGGGAAGAAGAAAGTGGTTACGATATAGCTAAATATATTGTAAATCGTTGTATTGATGAAGGAAAGAAACTTCCATTATTTGCAAGTCAATCTGCAAATCCTGTAGGTAGAGAAAATATTCTTTCTTTATTTAAAAATTATGAAAAATTTTATTCAACATGTTGTTTATAGTCATAGAGAGGGATTACGTTGGTACTTTAAATCAACAGAGCGTAAAGATACGTTTGTAATTTCTTTATATCCTTGGGATATTAGACTTTTAAAATATGGATTTTATTTACTAATTCCGCCTCTTAAAGAAACTCATATTAGAGGCAACTGGAATTAAAAAAGGTATGCCCACGCAGCAGAGTTGGAGATCTGCACGAAACTGTAAATTTCGCGTCTCAGACTAATGAGGTTCGAATCCTCACGGGGGCACAAAATAATAAAAATTGCAAATAATGAAAAATTTTCAAGTAACTTCAAAAGAAGATAATCAAAAATACTGGATTTCGAGGTCTTGTGCAGTTGCTATGTTTCTATTTTCTAGAGATAAATTTGGAAACTTATGTGTTTTAGCAAATAAACGTGGTACTGGAACTCCTGATTTTCAAGGATATTGGAATTGTCCTTGTGGTTATATAGACTTTGATGAAACTGGAGAAGATGCCGTTTGCAGAGAAATTATGGAAGAAACAGGATATGTAATTACTCCTGAAGTTCCTAAATTTGTAGAGGTTGAAACAAGTCCAAAGGCCAATAAGCAAAACATTACTCTTATATATACGGCTTTAGTACCTTATAAATTACTTTCTCAAGTCCAACCTACTGGAGGTGAAGATAATGAAGTTAAAGAGATTAAATGGATTGATATAAGAAAATTAAACAACTATAAATGGGCATTTAATCACAACAAAATAATTGAAAGAATTATACTTTTAAAACAATATATACAAAATGACAGACATAAACACTTTAGCTAAAAGTGGTTGGTATGAAACTAATCACGATAAGTATAAGTATGTTTACTTAGAGCTTGATTATAGTAAAAAAATTAACAAGTTTGTATTTTCAGGCTGTTTAAGCCCTCAAGGGTTAGCTTATTTTCCACTTCCTAATCAAATTTATAGAGAACCAGATAGGGGAAATATGTTTTGTGTCCCTTTTACATTATTTTCGCTTGTAAAATTTTGTGACGGAACTTTACTTCCACTAGTTTTAACTGAAGACTTAGTAAAAAGGTATGCAGATCCTGAAAATATTGTTCTAACTTCTTTATGTATTAATATCTCTCGTTATGCAAGTAGTTTAGACTTTAGTACTATTCATCTTACTCGAGATACTCCTTTAAGAAATCTCTTGAGTGAAGAGGCATTAAGAGTTGTTACTGGTAGTATGTTTGACTATTTTATGATAGGTGTATTAGAACATAAGAAAGAGTTTGATGAGCTTAATACTTCTCATTCAAATATAGAGTCTTTCATTAAGGTAATCTTAAAAATAATGGATTTATAATAAGTTCTATATTAGAACTTATTATGGAGAGTTGGGGGAGTTGGCTTAACCCATCGTCCTGCTAAGACGACGTACCTCAAAAGGGTGCCACTAGTTCGAATCTAGTACTCTCCGCAAATTTAAAATAACATGAGTAAACTAATAATTAATAAACATCAAATTTGTTATATACCAGAATACAATTTATATTTACAGAGAGTAGGAGTAGATAATACAAGCGTTCGTCATACTTGTGAACGTATATGTTCGATTTATCAGATCTGTAGGGATGGTTATTGTCGTAATAAGACTAGAGACCCACATTATGGTAATCATGGTTGCGCAGATAACGGGAGAGCAAGACGCTTATAAAATTATTTGTTATAGAATATACTTAGAACCTATAGAATGGAAATAGCAAATTTAAAGGTATATAATGATAATATGCGAAAGTCACTCTTAGATAAAGCATATTTCTTATCTTTTGTAGATTCAGATACGTTCATTGATTTTGGATGTGCAGATGGATCTTTATTAAAACATATTCATGAGATGTTTCCTGATAAGAAACTAATTGGATATGATATATCTCCTGAAATGCTTCAAATTGCAGAAAAGAATCTTGAAGGATGTAATGTTTCTTTATATAATAATTTTGAAAACGTTATATCCTTAAAGTTAGATAATGCTACTTTGATACTTTCTTCTGTTATTCATGAAGTTTATAGTTACGGTGATAATCAAAGTGTAAATGAATTTTGGAGACAAGTTTTTAATGAAAACTTTAGATATATTGCTATTCGAGATTTAACTCCTCGAAAATCAATTGATAGAATGTCTGATATTAATAATGTTTCTAGAGTTTTACATAATGCTAATCCCACACATTTAGCTGAGTTTCAATCTATTTGGGGAAATATTAGTAACAATAAAAATCTAGTTCATTTCCTTATGAAATATAAATGGGTTGAAAATTGGGCTAGAGAAGTTAGAGAAAATTATTTTCCAATAACTATCGAAGAGTTTTTATCAAAAGTTCCTAATAACTATGTTATTGATTATTTTTACGAATTTATTATGCCTCAAACTCAGCAAGGGATTCTTAAAGATTTTAATATCTTATTAAAGGATACAACTCATTTTAAATGTATTTTAAGACAAATATAATATGAAAGTAGTACAAGTAAATGTAGATTACTCAAAAGAAGTTAATTCTTGTAACAAAGAATGGTTAAATCAGTCTGATCGCTTTTGTGATATTCTTGTTCGAGATGATAAAGCCGAAACAGTTAAATATACAGGTGTATTAGATCAGAGTCAACTTGAACATGTCATTATTTTTATTCAAGATGGTCGTTCAAGTTCTGATATTAAAGATCTAATTGAACATTATGAGAACGAGAACGCAAAAGTAGATGATCTTATAGGAGATCCTATTTTTATTGAAGGGTAGAATATTAGTTATCAACTTAGAAAATCCTAGGCAATTTAGACTGGTTTATAGTAAGGCGTAGATAGAGGACACACTACGATAAGTTGATAGCTTTAAGCCCCTGTGGCGTAATTTGGTAGCCGCGCTAGACTTAGAATCTAGTGAGGAAACTCGTGCAGGTTCGATTCCTGTCAGGGGTACATTTATTAAAAATAAATTTATGTTTAAGTTTATTAAAAAGATGTTTCAAAGTAATAAGAACATTCTAACTGTAGGTTTAAATAAAACAGAGTTAGATGAATATGATAAAGCTTTAATTCTTATATGCGGAGTATTAAACGTCGATTTAAGAAAACCTAACTTCTTTGATGAAGCTTTATATGTAAAAACAGCTAAATCTTTTGGGCTTAAAGTTGATAAATCAGATGCGTTTAAAGCTATTGATTTAATATTTCAAAATATTAGTTCTAAACGTAATCATAATGAAATTGTATTACAATATTTAATTAAAGTAATGCAAATTCCATCTAAAATATTTTATGATGATAGTTTTTATAAGTTTGTAAGGGAAGCTTTTGAAAGAATTTCTAGGTTTTATAATAAACAAAAACAGTTTGGTCAGTTTGAAAGTTATTGTTGTAAATTTATAAAACCTGATTGGCGAAACGCCTTTATATTTGATAGTCCTGAAGCAAATTTTTATAGAACTTTTTGGAGTGGATGGATCGATTACATTAGAAGTCAAAGACAATATTATCAGAACTATCAAAATAATAGAAATTATCAAAAGTCTCAACCTAGTATTACGAAATATTATGAAATATTAGGTATTAGTGTTACAAAAGATAAAGCTATTATTAAATCAGCTTATCGTAAATTATGTCTTCGTTATCATCCTGATAAAGGTGGATCTAAGGAAAAGTTTATTGAAATTAATCAAGCATATGAATATTTAATTACACATGTCTAAAATGTATAAATTAATGAGTCTTAAAGGCTATAACGGGCCTGAAGATGTAATAAAACTTCAAGAATGGTTAGCTATAGAAAAACAAATATTTATTGAGACAAGAGTGTGTTGGAATAAAGAAGGAACTTTCCCTATTGGATATAGTGCAAGAGCTTGGATGCCTCCGTATACATTATATACAGTAGCTCCTGCAGAATTAACTATTGAAGAAGCAGTTATGGCAATTCTAGCAAGAATTTATGATTATATTTAAATAATCTTGCTCCCGTAGTTCAAGGGATAGAAATTAATTTTTGATTCGAACTTTGTATTTTTGATAAAATTTTTGTATCTTTGTGTACGAAAATTTTAAATATAAAATATATGATAAGTTGAAAATTAGAAAAAGAAAATTTAATTAAGTTCCTTATTGATGAAAAATTAAGTTTTGAAGAAGTAGGTCGTAAGTATAAATGTAGTGGTAGCAATATTAGAAAAGTAGCACAACGTTTAAATATAATTGTTCCTTCTAGAAGAGCAGTAAATCCATGCGAAACTTTTAGAAGAGGAACTGCTAAAAAAGGTATCTGTAAGAACTGTGGAAAAGAATTTATATTATATTTATCTCATAGCGGAATTTATTGTAGTAGTAAATGTCAACAAGAGTATCAATCTAAGAAAAGATATGAATTAATTCTTAATGGAGATCCTTCTATTATGAGAGCTAATTATAACCCTAGATCATCTAAGAAGTATATATTAGAGGAACAGAATAATAAATGTGCCATTTGTGGGATGGAACCCAGTTGAAATGGGAAAGAGTTAGTTTTTATTTTAGATCATATTGACGGTCATGCTTCTAATAATAAAAGAGATAATTTAAGATGTATATGTCCTAATTGCGATTCTCAGTTGGATACTTACAAATCTAAAAATAAAAACGGAGACAGATATTATTATAGATACTATAAAAGTAGGAGTGACCAGAATGGATAATGGACCAGACTTCTAATCTGGCGAGCTGCAATGCTCATTGCGGGTTCGACTCCCGCCTCCTATACTAAATAAATATAACTACGATATTATATAAAGTTCAGAAATACTTTCCTACAGATTTTACAAAAAAATTTATAGAATGTAATATTTGTTCTATAGACAATTTTGAAAGAGAAAGTATAAAACATGCTATTCGCGATGGTGTTAAACCACATATTTGTTCAGGCATGTGTAGAGAGTGTAATAATTTTATAGGTTTAGCTGGAGTAGATCTTGAAAAACAAACAGGAACTGTAATATGTTCTCATAAAAATTATTACAGACTTGAATTTGATGAAAATGAAGTTTAGTAAATTATTATATATGAAATTATACGATTCAACTGAAAACACATTTCATTGGGAAAAATTAGATTTAATCCCTGAAATAGAAAAACTAAAACGAATACCTCAAAATGAAATATGGCACAAAGAGGGTAATGCTTTTGTACATACTTGTATGGTCGTACAAAGTGCATTAGATCATATTTCAAATGAAACTATTGATTATTTAGCATCACCTGAAATTAGAGAAATTTTGGTGTATGCTGCTTTATTGCATGATGTTGGTAAAGCTTTTACAACAAAGAAAGGAGAAGATGGCCTATATCATGCAAGTAACCATGCAATTAAAAGTGCAGAAATTGCAAAAGATTTATTAGTTAAGTTAGAAGTAGATGAACATTTACATACAGCAATTATTTCATTAGTTCGCTGGCATATGCAGCCTATGTATATTCTTGAACAGACAAATCCTGAAAAAGCTATACTAAAACTAGCTAATAATCTTAATGAAGTAAATGTAGAACTTTTAATTCTACTAAAACAATGTGATTGTGAAGGTTCAATCTACGATAAGGATGATCATCGAGACGAAATACTCCAAAAGGTAAGAGAGATTTATTATGATAAAATTACTTACAAACGTGGAGAAACAGTTAAGATTACTAAGTTATCAGACAATGATACTTGTAGTTATGTTCCAGGACATCATCCTAATGGAATTAATACTGGATATGAAAAAATAGGTAGGCTAATTGAACCTATTACAAAAGGACATAGAGTATATCTAGGACTTGGATTCTCTACATCTCCTGTTGTAGAAATCGTTAGCAAAAATTGTTTTAAAACAAGAAATTCTGTATATGAAATTACAGAGGTTTGTAAAACTACAGAAAAATAAAATTTAATATAATGCGTTATTTATTAGTAAAAACCGAAAACATGCCTATTTTGGCTCTGGCTCTTGGAAGTCTAGATTACAAAGCTGGAAATTCACCTATTTTTCCTATTGCGTTTGGAGAATTCTCAATTTTAATTGACAAGGAAGATAAAACATTCTTCTATGTTAAAGGTCAAAAAGAAATTGATAAATTTGTTGAGGATCATGCTAAGATCTATACAACTAATGATTTATCACATGCTCTTGAATTCCTTAAGGAAGACGAAGATGAGGAAACTGATAAGTCTGAAGAAGATAAAGAGGAAATCGATCTCAAGACTATTTTTGAACATCCTTTAATGCAAATTTTTAGCCGACACATTCCTAAGGATATTCTAACTAAGTGTATTATGGAAGCTAAAGAAGAGCGGGAAGAGGAAGAAACTGCAGAGAAGAATTCTGAGTCTACTAGAAACGAAGAATCTAGCTTTTATAAAGAGTTAGTTCCTGGACGAATAGTTCAGTTTGAAAATGCAGGTATGATTCGGTATGGAATTGTACTTAGTAATGGTACAGTGATGCACTTCTCAGGAAGTAATTTAGCTGCTTCAGGATATATTAATAATATTACTGAAGATCGTCCTTATAGAGTTGTACGTATTCTTAAGCCTACAAGCCAGTATTACAATCTAAAGGATGTAAACAATATGGAAGTGGCTTGGGAACGTAAAGTTCGTAAACCTAAAGTTACTAAAACAATAACTGAGATTGAAAAAGAATTAGGACTTGCTCCTGGTTCGTTAGTCATTGAATAAGAGGGAATTAATTCCCTCTTTTTGTTTTTATAAGTATGGGTAAGTTTATTCGGGATTATCAAGTTGATAAGACATTTAGTAAAGAAGAGGAAACTTTTAAGCCTAATCGTAAAAAGGTAAAAAAGTTTAAAGACCCTGAAAAACGTGAAAAGAAACAATCTAAAAAAGATTAAAAGATGACATATGGATTGAACGATATTTGTTTAGTACCTGCTAGGATTAGTGATATTGAACATCGTGAACAATGTAATCCATATAATGTTGATAATATGCTCCCGTTGTTTACTGCTCCTATGAGTTCAGTAATTAACGAGAGCAATTATCAGGTATTTATGGATAATAAAATAAATACTATAATTCCTCGTTCAGTAGATTTATCTACTAGATATGAGTTAATGTCAAAAACTTTTGTGGCCTTAAGTTTATCTGAATTTGAAACATTTGCAGGTCTAGAATTAGGTGAAATTAAGGAGGAAGAAATATTTTATATATGCGTAGATATTGCTAATGGTCATATGCGTAAGCTTATTGATCTTTGTAAATCTGTAAAACAGAAATATGGAGGTCATGTTATACTAATGGCAGGCAATATTGCAAATCCTGATACTTATATAGATTATGCCTTAGCTGGTATTGATTTTGTACGTGTTGGAATTGGTGGTGGATCAGTATGTACTACTTCTGCAAATGGAGGAGTTCATTATGCTATGGCTTCTTTAATTAAAGAGGTTGTAGATCGTAAGTGGGAGATAGAAAAAGCAATTAAAGATGCAGAAGCTATGCATATTTCTCATAAATATGAATCTTTGCCATTTATTGTAGCTGATGGTGGGTTTGATAATTATGATAAGATTATTAAAGCATTAGCATTAGGTGCAGATTATGTAATGGTAGGCAAAATCTTTGCTCAAGCAGAAGAAGCTTGTGGTAAAGTAATTGAACATTGGGTACGAGGAGAATATATTGCTCGAGACCGAGTTTATTACGGAATGTCTACTAAAAAAGCTCAAGTAGAAACTGGAAGTCAAAAATTAAAAACTGCAGAAGGAATAGAAGTTACAGTACCTATTTTGTATTCTTTAAGTGGATGGTGTGAGAATTTTGTTCATTATCTTCGATCAATGATGAGTTATACAAACTCTTTTACACTTAGTGATTTTAAAAATACAGAATATCGTATTGTTAGTCCTTCTGAATATTTATCATATTATAAGTAATGGCAGAGATAATTTATTGTAAATTAACTGAAACTAGATCTCGAAGAACTTGGCAAATATTGCCTAAGCAGTATTTTCCTAACAAAACTCCTGTTTATGAATTAGCTGTATCTATTTCTCAGTATACAATTGATAGGGTACAACATCCTTTTGGTTGTATAGTTGGATTATATGCTAAACAGTTAAATTTTGCATCAACTCAAAAGTATTATTCCTATTCTGGAGACTTGTATTCAATAGCAGATGATCCTAAAGCAGATTCTGGATATCAAAAATACCTCAAAAATAGAGATAAGACTCCTGAAAAAATAGAAGAGGAAGAAGCTAAATTAAAGTCAAAAGTTTTATATCAAATTAAAAATAATCCTGATATAGTTCCTATGTCTATTAATAAGGATGGTTTCTATATTAAGGATGAAACTTTTTATCTACTTACTCGAAATATTTATAAACGTGTAAATACAATGCTAATTGGTCCTACTGGATCTGGTAAAACACAAGTAGTAGAATTAATTTGTAAGCAATTAGGACTTCCTTGTACTATTTATGATATGGGTGCCATGCATGATCCTATATCAGACTTACTTGGTGTTCATCGTCTCGAAGAGGGAAAGTCTATCTTCGACTATGCTAAATTTACTCAAGATGTTCAAAAACCTGGAGTTATTGTTTTAGATGAGCTGTCGCGTGCGCCTGCTACCTGCCTCAATATACTTTTTCCTGTTCTTGACCATCGTAGGACTTTGCCTGTAGAAATTGCAGGTTCTAAGGATATTCGTGAAATTCCTATTCATCCTGAAGTATGCTTTATATCAACTTGTAATATTGGTATTGAATATACTGGTACCTCAACTCTTGATAAAGCATTAAAGAATCGTTTCTTTCCAATTGAATTTACATATCTTCCTGCAGACATTGAAGCTCGAGTTCTCATGAAGAGATGTGATATTGAGAAACAGGATGCTGATATGATTACTTCTATTGCTGCTAAACTTCGTAGGATGGCAGAAAATGCAGAGGCTGCAACTACAGTATCAACTCGAGAAACTTTAATGATTGCAGAATTAATTCATGATGGATGGTCAACATTAGATGCATTAAATTATGTATTAATTCCATTATGTGATAGTAAGGAATCTCGAGAATTAGTACGAAAATTATTAATGAGTAAATAATATGTCATTTACTGACTGGTTTGGGCGTAAAGGTAAGAATTATACATCTACTTATAAAGGATCTACCCGTTTAGGGTGGGATACTAAAATAAGTGGATCGTATTCTTCTTTCTTTGCACCTGATTTGAATAAAAGAAAACTTTTAAGAGATTCCTATCGCCATGCGTGTGATATTAGGGATATTATGGATATCCCAAGAAGTATTCGAATACAGTTAAATGTAGACGCAGAAACTTCATGTACAGATGGAAAAACAGTTATTGTTTCTACTAAAGTATATGATGATAATAAAATCGATAATAATGTTAAATTAGATGTATTCTTAGGTACAACTATTCATGAATTTTCTCACATATTATATACAAATATGGCAGAAATTCGTAAAAATAGACCTAATAAGTTCCTTTTTAATCTGTTCAATACTATTGAAGATGAACGAATTGAATACAATACTACACAAAATTATCCTGGGTATGCTAATTTTATTGGGCAAGCAAAATATTATTATTTTGATTTGTTATATAAAAAAGCTGAAAAACAGGATGATTTAATGGATGTATTACAAAACATTTTATATATTGTAAGATATCCTGCAAGAGTAGATACTAAGGTTATTTATCGACATCAGGTTTTGTTTGATAAAATTAAGAAAGTTCTTTGTGACTTTGGAAATAATTCTAAAGAAGCTTATGATAAAGCAGAAAAAATTTATAAGCTATTACTAGATTACTTTAAGTTCCCACCTCCTCCGCCTGAAGAACAACAAGAAGGAGATGAAGAACAAGAGCAATCTGATTCTGGTGAAGGACAGTCTAGTTCAGGTGAAGGCCAAGAAGAATCAGATGGAAATTCTGATCCTCAAAAACAAGATTCTAAAGATAATAAAGGATCAGATAAGAATAGTAAAACACAAAGTTCTCCCAAAAGTGGTTCTGATGAGGGATCTGCGGGCAAAAAGAAACAAGAACCTATTAAGGCATATACTCAAGAAGAAATAAAACAAGCAGCTGAAAAATTAGCTGAACAAATGCGACGTTTAACTACTTCTAATACTTCTTTAAATAGTAAGGAAATTAAAAGTGAATGGGATTCTAAAGAAATTGCTGATGAGTGTAAACAAATAAAAGATGATGTTTTTATTGTAAAACAAGAAGATAGTGAAAGACGTTATAAAGCGGATTTTGATACAGTAAAACAACACATTAATGGTTTAGTTAATACTTTTAGCAAATTCTTTGTTGAACAGGAGTATCGTTTAACAGGAATGCGAAGAGGTGTGCTAGATACTAATAAATTAGCTGAAGCTTATCAAGCAGTAGAAACTGTCTATTCAAATAAGTTTAAACGTACTACTCCTGGTTTAGACGTTTGTGTGTTAATTGATGAGAGTGGTTCCATGAGTGGAACTAATATCTCATCTGCAAGAAAATGTGCAATATTACTTAATGAGGTATTTTTACGTTTAAAGCAATGTGACTTTTATGTTTATGGTCATACTGCAGATAATCGACAGACAGGAGAAGTTACTATTAATGTATATCGTGATCACTGGAATAGAAATCGTTATGCTTTAGGTAAAGTTGATAGTTATTCTAATAACAAAGATTCTGTTGCTATTGAGGAGACATACAAAATGGTTAGAAAGCAAACTGCGAAACCACTTTTAATGTTTGTAATTTCTGATGGAGCTCCTAATGCATGGGGATTAAGAGGACAACCTGCTGTAGAAGAAGTTAAAAAGGTAGTAAATAGAATTGAATCAAACGGAGATACTCTAGTTTGCCAAATTGCTATTGAAAGTCACTTCAGACCTCAGGATATGTTTAATCACTATGTTGTTATGACAGATATGAATACTTTTCCAAGTGACTTATCTAGATATGTTATGAATACATTAATATCTAAGCTTAAAAGAGTAGATGTTTAATTTGTATATTTTCAGATTTTTTACTACCTTTGCTGTATAACTAAAGGTAGTAATTTAGGAGCTTAGTGTAATGGTAGCACAGCGGTCTTCGATTGGAGCACGTTTAGCGTGAAAATTATAGCAAATTCGGTAAAAGTGAAATAAGAGTATAAATACTGCGAATCAACTTTCTAAGAAAGTCTAAGGTCCTGAAATATGGATAGCTGATAATACCGAGCTAAATTAAAGTGAATGTATTGTAAGGAATATAGGTTGTCTATACCGTATAGAATAGGCGGAGTGCTTGATAGGTCGAAAATTAAAGCCGTACACTTCCTTAAATACCCTATCTCACTTTATAAATGTGTAGAGACTAAATGCTATACTTGTTTAACAAGCTGATATAGTCCAGACCACGTCAGGAGTTATTAATTAAAATAATTTCTTGTAGTGAAAACTATAGTGGTAAGCAAAACCGTAAAAGGGAGCCTCCAAAACTCCAGGTGAGGGTTCGAGTCCTTCAGCTCCTGCTAACTAATTAATAATCTGTATATTATGCAATATAATCTTTACAAAATGAAGCAAGAAACATATCTTGTAATGTATTCTGATAGAGTAAAAAGAAGATACTTTCAAGGAAGACATTGAGCAGAAGGTCCTTATGCAGCTTGAGGACCTTATTATATTGATAAAAATTATCGAATTGTTATACAATAGGCATCTAGAGTAATCTAGGTGCCTTTATTTTTAAAACGAATATTATTATGGTAATTGGAGTATTAATTTTAGGAACATTAATTGCTTTAGATAGTTTAGCAATTGTAGAATATTTTATAGATAAAAAGTAAAATGAAATCAATTTTAATAAAAATTGGAATATTAGCTGTTTTAGGTTTAACAATATTTTTCATGGGACAAAGAATTCATGATTTAAATGTTGCATTAGATAATTCAGTTAATAATGAAAAGGCTTATGCTGCAGAAAATTCTGGTTTAAAAGAAAGTAATCGAGTATTTAAGTCATCTATTGAACAATTAGATTATTATAACGATTCACTTATGTTAGCTATGAAAAAAATAGCTAACGATAATGGTATTAAAGATAAAAAAATTAAGTCTTTACAGTATCAATTAGAACATTATTCTAAGAGAGATACTTTAATTCTTAGAGATACCGTATTTAGAGATCCGAATTTTGTTCTTGATACGTGTATTGTTGATCATTGGAATAAAAGCTGTTTACATTTACAATATCCTGGTACAATTGCTTTAAGTAATGAATATGAAAATGAAAAGTTTATTACTTTAAGTTCTCATCGAGAGCCTATTAAACCTCGTAAGTGGTTTTTACCTAGATGGTTTACTAAGAAACAAACTATAGTAGAGGTTTTAGTAGTTGATGAAAATCCTTATGTTAAAACAAAACAACAAAGGTTTGTTGAAATTATAGATTAATATGAAAACTGCAGTTCCAAGAGATGTTTCTTTAAATATATTATTTGTAATAGATATTTGTAAATTAAATGCAGAAGAAAAATGTAAACTTCAAGAGGATTTATTTGGAGTAGGAGCTTGTTGGAATAATAGTCAGAGAGTTGTTATTGAAGAGGGTACTGATGATTCAGTTGGATATTATTTTATATATCCTAATCGAAGAATAACTTATTTACAAAAAGATCGTAATATTTTTGATTTTACCTTTGATCGTATTGTAGATAAAGATACTGCGCTAAATCTTTTAAGATATAGAATTTTTCTAAAGTAATGAAAAAGAAAGCTATTGCATTAATAGATTATATTGATGATGATGGAATGATTGCATTTCAAGTTAATCAAAGAGTTAATATAATTGAATTTACAGATAATTGTCTAGTTAAAACTAAGTATGGTTATATAAAAATCTCTAAAGAATATTTAAAAATATTATAAAATGTCTGAAAAATCTCTTTCAATTAAAATTCGAAGAGCTAGAAAAGAGCTAAGAATAATGCAAGGTGAAGCTACTAATATTTATTCTTATCTTACTGTAATAAAGAATATTGATAAAAATAATCATATGGCTCGCAATATATATATGTAAGTTTAATAGCTGACAATTTAGAGCAATACTCAGTTAAAAGTATTACTGAACTAGAAAAACTTATTCGAAAACAGAAAAGTAAAATACGTAAATATGATCAAAGAATATGCAAATTACGGTCAACACAAAATATGAAATAGGACAGCAGGTATATCTTTGTAAAACAAAGTTAAAATTTAAAGATGGAGATTTTGTAAACGCAAGTGTACCTAATTTGAATCCTTTTACTGTAACTTCTATTCGGATTCATCAACATCCTAATTCTCAGAGTATTTATTATCGCTTAGATGGCTTACAAAAATCTATTCGAGAAGATCAGATTTTTGAATCTATTGAAGCAGCTAAAAAATTTTGTCATGAGCAATAGTTTTAATCATCAATCTTTTTTAAAAGCAGGAGCTGAAAAAGAACAAGAATTTGCTAATTTATTAGTTCTTAGGAATGGTGGGGTCATTTCATATTCTGATAGAAGTACAGATATTAAAGATCATATAGATCTTTTCTGAACTAAAGACAATAAAACATTTTCTTTTGATGTTAAGGGCTTAAAAAAGAGTAATCGATCAGATATTAATACCGATAGTAGTATTCATTGGATTGAAATTAGTAATGTAAGAGGAAATCCAGGCTGGTTATACGGAAAAGCAGATTATATTGCTTTTGAGACAGATAAAGAATGGCTTTTAGTAAAAAGACGTAAGTTAATTGATTTAATCAATTCGAAAGTAACAGATACTGCAGTTAAAAATACTAAAGAATTATATACTTACTATCAAAGATATGGTAAAAAAGATATAATTGTTAAGGTTTTAACTAAAGATTTAGCTGAAATAGCTTCAAAAACTATTAGTAAATGAGAAAATTAAATATAGCATTAGTTGCACACGATGCTAGAAAACAAGAATTAGTAGACTGGGTTAAGTTCAATAAACAAGTTTTATTTCCACATCATTTAATAGCTACTGGAACTACCGCAAAGTTACTAAGTGAGATTAATATTGATGAGATCAGTCCAGACTGGCCAGGTAAAGGAGATTATTATAATACTTATTTAGCTGTAACTCCTGTTCTTTCAGGACCACTTGGAGGAGATCAAATGATAGGAGCTATGATTGCTCAAGGACAAATTGATGTATTAATTTTCTTTTGTGATAATCTTATTACTCAAGGGCATCAAACTGATATATCTGCATTAACTCGTTTAGCATCATTATACAATATTGCTTTTGCAACAAATAGAACTACTGCGGACATGATTCTTACATCCTCATTATTTGGAAATGAAGATTATGTTCCTATTAAACAAGATTTTAGTTCTTATTTAAATAGAAAATTATAGATAATTTAAAAATAAGAAGATATGAGTAAAGTAATTAAATTTTATTACACTAGACCTCTTTCCTTTCTTGAAGTAGCAATTGTGCCAATTCGAGAAACTGTAGCAGTACCTCAGCAAAAAACTCGTATGAGTGAGCGATATACAATTGCTGCAATATACGATGAGGAAGCTAAAACTATTAAGTTTGGTCTTGCAACATGTGTTCCTGCCGATCCTTTTGTTAAAAAGATTGGTCGAGAAATTGCTGAAAAGAGAGCAGAAACTGAACCTTTCTTTGAAGTAAAAGATTTTGATGGAACTTTTGCAGATTTTAGGCGTTTGGTTATAGAGGTTGGTACTAATAAAGAAGAGGAATTACTTTATCGGAAGTATAACCGTTATATGCAGGCTGCTGATGAAAATCCTAGATCTAGCATTTAAAGGGAAGGTAACCCTTTCTTTGGAAAAAGAACAAGACTTCTTAAAAGATTTCGAAGACTTACTAGCTAAACACGATGCCTATTTTGATGGCACAATTAGGTCTTATGAATTTGACGATTGTGAAATTATAGAAGAAATTGAAGAAGTGAGAAGTTAATATTCCAATTTTTGATAAAGACATTTTAGTTATTCAGGATGAAGATATAAGTAAGATAATATCTTATTTGGAAGATATGTATTCTGTACATCTTGAGTACCAGTCTAACTTAACAGATGGTATTACTTGTATACTACCTAATGGACTAATTGTTATTGGACTAACTAATAACGATCCATATATTGCTTTACACGAATGTACTCATGCTGTATTTGCTTTAAAAGAGATAATAGGATGATCAGATAATGATGAAGAAGTATTTTGTTATACTTTAGAATGAGTCTATAAGCATGTAACAAAGTATATAAATTCTCATGATTAGAGTATATACAGATGGTAGTTATAAACCAACATTAAATCAAGGTGGATATTCTTCAGTTATAACTGAAGATGGAAAAGTAATTAAAATTCTTTATCAAGGTTTTAAAAATACTACTAATAATAGACAGGAACTAAAAGGAGTTTTAGAAGCCTTAAAGTATTTTAAAACTCCTCAAGTTCTTGAAATTTATTCTGATTCAAGCTATGTAGTTAGTAGTATAAATAATGGCCATGTGGCTAGATGAATCGAAGAAAAAGACGATTCAAAGAAAAATATGGATTTATGAACTGAAATCTACAAGTTAATTCAGTTTCATAAAGTTACATTTGTCTGAGTAAAAGGACATAATAACAATGAATTTAATGAACTTGCAGATTTATATGCACAACATGCTGCAGAATGTTTAGAATTAACAGAAGATGAAAAGTTTTAAATTAAGAAAAATTGGAAATCATTGGTATCCTTGTATTGATCATGAACTTGGAGATCCTATTAATCTTACTGAGAAAGTTGATCGATATTTAAATATATTAGATCTCTCTAAATCAGGAGAAATTACAGTAGAACTAGAAGAATTAGGAATTTTATTTGGAGGTATAAATATTATCTATTTTAACGAAGAGGATATTGTTCGATACTTGACTACTGATGATAATTTTGATATTCGTTTTGTTGTAAACGAACATGAGTTTCTTATATCTTCTGATGTTTATTGGTTATTAGAAAATCAATTTAATTTTAATTTTCATAAGACTAGTTATAAAATTCATATTTATTAGAGATAGCAGAAATGCTTTGTATTTTTAACCATTATAATTATGGTAGTTAAAGAAACTGCAAAGGACCCTACTGGACCTAAAGATATTAGTAGGAGAGAATGTACATTAAGTAAGGAAATTCAGGAGTTATTACTTCGACAACTTAAACACGAATTACAAAATCATAATATATATATGAACTTTGCTAATTATTTTGGAGTTCGTGGATTTGTGGTTCTTGAAGAGTATTTTAAATTAAGAGCTGATGAAGAGTATTTGCATCATAGTTGGATTCGTAAATATCTAAATGAAAATGATGCAGAATATATTTATCCTACTATTGATCAATTTGATAAGAAGATAGTAGATATGGTTGATCCGTTCAAGATGACTGTTGATCTTGAAATTGAAACTACTCAAATGATCTATGAAATAGTTGATCAAGCTGCTACTGAATGTGATTGGGCAACGTTTAACTGGCTTAATGGTCATGATTCTATAACAGGTATGCTTGTAAATGAGCAGGTAGTTTTCTGCCTGATTGTTTAGAAATAAACAATACAAACAAATCAAAAACGGTGAAGGCTGAGACGCTAATACCGTGCTAATTTTAAATTTAAATAATTTAAAACAGTGTAACGCATAGGTTTTGAACCTAATTTGTTTGTGAGTCTGAAAAAGAATTTGTATATTTGTATCATGTTTAATTAAATTATATTAATATATGAATAACAATAAACAAATTTATGAAGGAAAAGTTATGTCTTCAAATAATTCAGGAGATTTTGTAATCTTAGAATATATTGATGCGTATCACGTTAGAATAAAGTTTTTACAAACTGGAACTATAATTACTGCAGAACTAGGAAATCTAAGAAAAGGTGCAGTTAAAGATCCATATTATCCATCTATATACGGTATAGGATATTTTGGAATTGGTCCTTATAGTTCAAGGGTAAAAAATGGTAAACAAACTCGTTGTTATAAAATTTGAAAAGAAATGATTGGAAGGTGTTATTGTTCAACTGTTTCTGAGTATAAAAATTATGGAGGTTGTGGAGTTACCGTTTGTTCTGAATGACTAAATTTTCAGAATTACGCTAAATGATATTATGATAATTGTTATAATGAAACTTTTGTAGTAGATAAAGATTTCCTAGTTAAGGGAAATAAAATATATGAACCAAACTATTGTTGTTTTATACCAGCAGAAATTAATAGTGTAATTACTTTACGTAATACTGTAAGAGGAAGTACTCCTCTAGGAGTTAGAATTAAAGATAATAAAATAATAGCACAAATTAATTATATGGGAAAGAAAAAACATCTTGGTACATTTTCTACTATAGAAGAAGCATTTGCAATATATAAAAAGAATAAAGAAGCCTGTCTAAAAGAGTATGCAAATAAATATAAGGATATTCTTCCTAAACAGGTATATAATGCAATATATAATTATCAGATATTAATAACAGATTAGAATAAAATAAACCCAAGAGTGATTTGCCCTTAACAAGTAATGCTGAAGGTGAAAATATATGCTGAACTACAGAGAACACGAATCTGTAGAAGTTAAGATAAAAAGCTTAACGATAACAAAAATTGAGAAGAAGAATCTATTAGTCGTACAGCTTTAGATATTGCAGAATCAGAAGGTTCTTGGCTTCGGAAAGAGAAGTCTATTATGAACGCTTATAAAGGCGATACTGATTAATAGTTAAATCTATGTTAATTCAACTTCCAGATACAATTAAAGACTTATACTTTGTTGGCGATGTTCATGCTGGATGAAATATAGTTACTTATTATATTCGACAATACAACATTAAGGACTCTGTTTTTATTTTTTGTGGAGATGTTGGTATTGGATTTGAAAGTCTAATGCATTATGCTAATTGTGTAGTTCCTCAACTTCATAAGACATTAAAGAAATTTAATGACATATTTATTTGGGTTAGAGGTAATCATGATGATCCATCCTATTTTGAACAAAGGCTAATTGATACTAAATACGTAAAATGTGTTTCAGATTATGATATTATTAATGTTTGTAATTTAAACGTTTTATGTATAGGTGGAGGTATTAGTATTGATAGACAGTTTCGTATGCAAAATGATAGTGTTAGTATAGTTAGATATATGAAATATCATAATTGTGACTATCAAACTGCAGAACTGAGTTGTCTTAAATCATATTGGCCTGATGAGCCAGTAATATATCGTCCAAAAGTAGAAGAACACATTGATATTATTTGTAGTCATTCCGCTCCTTCTTTTTGTTATCCAAATGATAAAGGAGGAATTGTAAAAGACTTTGCAGCATACGATTCTGAGTTATTAAATGATATTGACAATGAGCGAGCTGTATTAGATCGAGTATATGAGGATTATAAGAATGAAGTAACACATTGGTATTATGGTCATTTTCATAAAAACCAAATGCAGACTATTAATAATACAATGTTTAAACTTTTAAATATTGGCGAAATTGTTCGACACTACTCAGACAATAACAATACATTGTAAGATAGTTGCTATTGAAGATGGTCAGTATACAGCTATTGTAGTAGAAGATCTGAATCGAATAGAAACAGATGATCTTAAATATGTTACTGTTGTTAAATGTCCAAACTGAGATATTTCTACTTTTGAAATTGGAGATACAGGTTATCTTCAATTTCAATATGTAGAAGGAGGAAAGACACAATGATACAACAAAGATTCAAAAGATTTTGAAATTTATAAATATACAAATAATTATTTTATAAGTTTTATTAAAGAAAAAGATATATGTAATCAAAAAGAATTTAATTTTTAAATATGCGTAAAGAGACAGAATTTGGCGAGAAGTTACGTAGCGTGTTAGAATCAATTGATTCCTTAACATGGAGAGATAAAAGTGGGAATGATGTTAAACTTGTTGATGCATCTGTAGAGGACTTACGTAAATGATATAAGCACTGTTATGAGATGTTATATAACGTTAGTCCCTGGAATCCTGGTAAGCTTATAGTTCGAGAAAATATTCATCGAACTTGAGATTCATGTAATACGGAACTATTTGTTAGATACATTCTTCATGAATGCGAAACTGATATTAAGACTAAGAAAGATATCTTAGATTATATTAATAAACAAAGAGCAGCATCTGAAAGGGATATACTAAATGATTCAATAGCAAGTATATTTAATGGTGTTCCTCCTATTTTTGAAAAAGTAACAGTAAATCGTCTTATGGACGCTTGTTTTGATAAACTTGATGTTCTTAATAAGAAAATGATTACTGATAAATTTATTTTAGCACAAGGAATTTGGCTAACGGACGAGGAAAAAATTGAGCTAACTGAAGTTGGCAAAGACGGTAAGGCAAGAAATAGAATGGAAGTTATTAAGGAACGATTGTGTTTAAATCCTGATATCAAATTAAGAGTTAGTCCTACAGGATTATCTTTTACAGAATTTAGATCTTTAGTTCAACTTAGCTCTTTACCAAAAATTTCTTCTTTAACCACAATTGCACTGAAAACACTAAGAGATAAGATCTTATTACTTTTAGATAATGATCTCGATTATCATATAAATAAATGAAGTACATTAATGTCTAATATTCAACGAGTTGCTGATGCTCGAAACATTGAAATTAATCCTCCTGCAGGAAATTAATTAGTACTAAAAATTTTATTTTTTAAATAAAAATTTGTATCTTTGATGAACAGAACGGAACGTCAAAAGCTTGCTATTAGACGTTGATTAGATAGTAATGGGATAGGTACGATTGTTGCTGCAACTGGATTTGGTAAGACCTATATGACTTGTATGTTGATAAAGGCACTATATAATAAAAATCCTAAACTATCTGTATTAATTGGAGTTCCTACAGAGGTTCTAAAAGAACAATGACTTAGAGAGTTGGCTAAAAACCAGCTCTTTTCTGTCTGTAAGGTAGAGATATTTAATACTATTGTTAAAAATCAATATACAGTTGATTTATTTGTAATTGATGAAATTCATTGCGCATGTAGTGAAAATAACATCAATATGTTTAAAGCTGTAAAATATCGTTATTTTTTAGGATTAACTGCCACATTTGAAAGATTAGATGGAAAAGAAGATCGATTATCTGAGTTTACTTATGTTTGTGATCGTATAAATATAAAGGAAGCAGTTGATAATAATTGATTATCTGATTATAGAAATTATAAAGTTTTAATTGATGTAGACTTATCTCTATATCATGAATGAAATCAGAAATTTCAAAATCTATTTTCTATATTTAATTTTGAATTTAATACAGTAATGAATTGTATTAGTCGTCCTGGTTTTGCAAGTAAATATGCAAAGAAAACAGGATGAAGTGAATCTCAAGTTAAAGGATTTGCAGCAGCTTGAATAAGAATGTTAAGAAAACGTAAGTCTTTTGTAATGTCTCATCCTAAGAAATTTGAAATAGCAGATAAGATATTAGATGCAAGAAGTAATAAAAAAGCAATTACTTTTTCAGCTACTATTAAAGATGCAGAATATTTTAAGAAACGAGGATATGTTTTACATAGTAAACAGAAAAAGAAGGAAAATAATACTATTATAGAAAGTTTTAATCAACAAACTGTAGGTGTATTAAGTACTTCAAAATCTTGTGACGCAGGTGTAGATATAAAAGGTTTAAGTGTTGGAATTATATTAAGTGGAGATAGTTCAAAGACAAGGACCACACAACGTATAGGGCGTATTATTCGATTTGAAGAAGGAAAAGTCTCTGAGATGTTTACTTTAGTTATTAAGGGAACCATAGAAGAAACTTGATATAATAACTCTAATTCAAACCAACAGTATATAACTATTGATGAATCACAATTAGATATAGTGTTAAGTGGAAAGGAGATTTCTACTAGACCAAAAAAAGGCATAATAGATATAGAACATAGATTTTAATAAATAGATCTAACGTAGTACGTTTGTTTATTTTTTATCGTATTATATGGAGTTAGATACGATTCTTAATATTATGGCTAAATATAAACTAACAGCTGATGAGTTACTGTTAGTTTATTTAACGTTTATTGCTCAAACAGAAAATGGAGATCCTAAAATAAATAGGAACTATTTTCGAAAGTGATATGAAGGAGGCGGTAAAGAGAGATTACGAGAATTATTCAATTCACTAAAAGAGAAAGGAGTAATCAGGAAAAACTATAACCCAAGTACTTATGATCCTGATGAAATTGAATTTAATCAGAATTTTATAAAACAATATTTTAAACTTTCTGGAGAGCTTGGCATGGAATTAGAGGATGCTTATCCAACTAATTTATACTTTAATGGGAAAACAGTTAGTTTAAAAAATATTGCAAAGAAATTCTTAAATATGTCAGAATTCTACTTCTGATATTCCTCTACTATTGGACATAGTATTGAAAAGCATCGTGAAATATTAGAGATACTAGAATGAGCTAAATCTAAAGATCTTGTACAAGTTTCTATGATTGAATTTGTTTCCAGTCAAAAATGGAAAGAGTTTAAAGAAATGCGAGATAAGGGAATTAATGGCAAAGTTAGTACTGAACAACTTTACGATACTGCTTAATGTCTATTGTAGATGAATTATATTCTGAAATTGACAATGGTAGAGAAGGTAGAAACTTAGGTTTAAAAACTGGATTGCCAAAGTTAGATTGATATACAGGTGGATTCCAAAAAGGAGTTTATAAATTAATATTTGGACAAAGTGGTTCAGGTAAAAGTTCATATGTAATATATTCTGATTTATATCGCATATTGCGAGATTATCCAGATAGAGATATTATACATGTGTACTTTAGTCTAGAAATGAGTTCAAAAGTTTTACTTGCTAAATTGCTTAATCTATATATATATGATACTTATGGAATAGAAATCTCTTATATGACATTAATGTCTGTTCGAGAAAAACTATCTGATAAATATTATAAGTATATCCAAGAGTCTAGAGTATGACTAAATTCAATTATACATAAACTTATTATCTTTGATAAACAGCTAAGTTCTAATACTTTCTATGGTAATATGAAAGAACTTCTAAAACAATGAGGTACTTTTCAAGATATCGATGAAGGTAGAAGAAACATTTATATTCCAAGTAATCCTGATAAAATAATAAATGTAATAATTGATCATGCTGGTTTATTAACTCCAGTTGATGGAAGAACTAAAAAGCAGGAAATTGATCAAACCTCGCAATACTGCGTTTATTTTAGAGAAAAGTGTGGAATATCTATTGACTTTATTATGCAAGAAAATAGAAATACAAGTGATGTAAATAGATTAAAAATGGATCTTGCAGAACCAACCCTTGATGATGTTAAGGATTCTGGTAATGCAGGTAATGACTGTAATGTTTGTATTGCAGTATATAATCCCATAAAACACCAACGCAGTACTTATAGAGGATATACTATTATTAATAAAGAATATCCAGAAGAATCTTTAGGTTCTGCTATGCGTGGACTAATATTATTAAAGCATCGATTTGGAGTTGCAAATAAAGTTTTTTGTACTGGTTTTCAAGGTAGTTTAGGGCGATTTGAGGAACTTCCTGATCCAGGAAGTATTGATTATGAAGTATATCAATCTTGAAAAGATGAGAAGTTAGAAGATGAAATAGCAAAAGATACAGCTGCAAAAGATGCAGAAGAAAAAGATAGCTTACAAAAACCAATATTCAAATTTTAAATATGGCTATCACATTACCAACAAACAAAATCCCTGCGGAAACTCAGGACCCAAGAAATTTAATTATTTTCTCAAAACCTAAATATGGCAAGTCAACGGCTTGTGCTAATCTTCCTGGAGCATTATGTATCGACCTTGAAGGGGGTGGATATGACTATATTGATGCTGTAAAAGTAAAAGCATCTTCTGTTAAAGATTTAAAAGAAATTTGTGCTGCAATTAAGGAAGCTAAATATCCTTATAAGTTTATTGTATTAGATACAATTACTAGACTTGAAGAAATGGTTAAACCATTAGCTTTAAAGTTATATTTAAATAGTCCTGCAGGACAAAAGTTTACAGGAGATGACGTACTTGATGCACCAATGGGTAAATAATTGTGCCCCTTTTAATAGAAATATTATTAGCAAACACTTTTAATTGCTGGAAAGCTAAGTCAGAAATGATATGCTAATCAGCAGCGAAGTTTAAAATTATGAATTATATAGGATATAAAACAAAAGCATTCGAAGTTATTAAAGAAGCGCCTATTGAATATCAAAAAGGATCTCATAAAAAGTATATAGTTCAGTGTTTAAAATGTGGGACTACTTTTATTCGAACTATTCAGAATATAAATAAATTTCAAGGTACAGGTTGTTTGACTTGTACACCTCGTTATTCAAAAAATAGTAAAGATAACGATTGACATTTATATATGCATTATAAAAATCACGCCCATTCTAAGAATAGAATTTTTAATATAACTTATGAAGAGTTTAAAAAAATAGTTCATTCGGATTGTTATTATTGTGGATCAAAACCATCTTATTTTAGGTCTATGATTCGTTATAGTAAAAATTCTAGTTTACAAGAATTAAATGGTGTAGATCGAATAGATTCAAATAAGGGATATACTAAAGATAATTGTGTACCTTGTTGTAAGATATGTAACCAAATGAAGTCTAATATAGATATAGGTACTTTTCTTACACAGATTTCTAAAATTTATAATTTTAAAAACGTTCAACGACTATCCCGAGAGGGAGTAGACTCAAGCGAGTCGAAACAGAGTGATTCTGAAAAGAATATGATATAGTCTGATCTATATAGAAATATATAGTTGATTCGTAATAGAATCAGACCACAATGTAGCGAATTGTGGTTGAACATAATTGGCAGGATATAGTGCTCTTCGTAAAGCATTAGAGATGGTTATTGACATGGTGTCTAAATGTGCACCTAATATTATTCTTATTTGTCATACAAAGGATTCAGCTATCGGTAATACTGATATGACTGCAAAGACTATTGACTTATTTGGAAAAGCAGGTAGAATTCTTGCTTCAAAGTCAGATGCTATTGGTTATCTAGATAGAGACGAAGATTCAAATACTATTCTAAGTTTTAATACAAATGATAAATTCGTAGAATGTGGTGCTAGACCAGAACATTTACGAAATGCAGATATAGTATTAGGAGAAATGAAGGAAGATGGAAACATTGAATTTCATTGGGAAAGGATTTATCCCTCACTTTTAAATCCTGTAGAAGTTAATATATAATCTAAGGATTATGCTAAAGGTATCTTTTGAATTTGACGAAGAATCGAAGGCTGTTACAAATGTTAAAGTTGTTAAAGTGCCTTCAAAATATGATAATATAGATTTACCAATTGTAGAGATAGGAGATAGTAAGTTAATTATGTCTCCTAAAGCCGTTAGTTTATTATCTGCACAATGCGGAGATCGGATAGCAGTTAATTATATCCAAAAAAGTAACGAGCTTACAATCCCAGTTATCGGTAAAGCTGAAGTATTTTCAGATCCTGAAAATGGGAACAAATTAACAAAAAGTAATACAGTCTCTTTTAAAGGGACTCAAAAAACAATTTTATCTAAATATGGTCAACTCTTTAAAATAGAGGAATGTAGACCTGGTATGTTTAAAATGATTAAGATTGATGAATCAGATCTTTCTAAAGCTGATACCGATTTAGATACAGAAAATTCAGATTTATTAAAAATTTAAAATTATAAGAATATGTCAATGTTTGATTTTAGTGTAGCAAAGAATGCAAATCAAGTAACTTCTACTTTCCTTCGTGGAGGAATCCATAATGTAACCTATAAAGGTATTGAATGAGTAGCTAGTCAGAGTGAAGGTAATTCTGATGCTTTTGTTTTGTTATTTGAAACAAAGGACGGTATCCAGCATCGAGAAACTATTTTTGATCCAAGTAATATAAGTAATTGTACTCAGAGAGCTACAACTCAGTATGGAGAAAATCCATCTGAAATGGAAAACTTTATGGTTAAGATTACTCAAATCATTAATGCTCTTAATCCTGAATTAGGTGCAAAAATTGCTGCAGGAGAAAAGATTGAAGTAAGTAGCTTTAAGGCTCTTGCTAAATATTTAAAGGAAAACTTAGCAAGTTCTGTTGGTAAGGAAACTCAAATCAAGTTAATTCCTTATAAAGGTTTTGCTAATATGCCTAAGTATGTTGCATCAGTAGGTAAAGATGGAGTAGTTCGTAGTAAAACAAAAGTTATTGGTGAAGATTTAACTTTAACTGCTAGAGAAAAGACTGATATTGAGAATGCTAACTCTGCACAACCTACTAACATGAAAGAACGGGATAAGGATTTAGACGATCTTAAGGAAACGTTTAATGTAAAAGGCTCAGAAGACGACTTGCCATTCTAAAAAATAATATAGTTAAATTTTAATGGTCTTTACATTAGAACCGATAAATATCACTAAAGAACTTATTTTAAGTAAAGTTAGTGAAGAAA
>ULLT01012177.1_pt1 | contig 66914 bp, 37 predicted proteins | sample 1951451 | NCBI WGS metagenome assembly ULLT01 (sample SAMEA4835530, study PRJEB28245) | human gut metagenome | biome: gut microbiome; material: fecal sample | place: Denmark | collected 2008 | reverse complement strand
CTACAAGTTTGGATATATCCAAATTTATCATTAACTTTGTTACAGTAATAAATATAAAATTTTTAAGCTATGAGAAAAATGGATATTAACGTAGGTGATAAATTTGGAGATTGAACTGTAACAAATATAAATGTTCCATCAAAGAATAAAAGTAGATATGTATTATGTCAGTGTAAATGTGGCTATATGGGAGAAGTTAATGCCTCAGCCCTTAGAACTGGAAGGAGTTCTAGCTGTAAATCCTGTGCCAAAAGGAAAAATACCACAATTTTAAAAGTAGGAAGTAAATACAAACATTGGACTATACTAGAAGGTCCAATATACAAAAATTCTACTGCTTATTACAAAGTTAGATGTGATTGTGGGACTGAAACCTATAAGTTACCTATAGAACTTCTTTATAAAGATAGGGACTTTCAATGTGAAAAATGTGCTCATAAAGAGAATATGGAAAATATTAGAAAGAAAAATGGAGAAGTTGGAGAACTTACTAAAACTGAATATACTAGGCTTAAGAGGTCTGCTGAAAAGAGAGCTTATGTTTTTGAGGTTTCTATAGAATACTTATGGAATCTATTTCAAGAACAAAAACAAATTTGTGCTATTACTGGGGATTATATCCCTAATATAGAAGAAGCTTCTCTTGATAGAATAGACTCCTCTAAAGGGTATATTGAAGGTAATGTTCAATGGGTAACTTATCAAGCTAACTTAAGTAAACATGTTATGACAATGGAACAATTATACGAGTTTTGTAGAAAAGTATTAAATCATGCTAATCAGCAGCCAAGCCAGAGGTTAACAACTCTGGAAGGTTCAGAGACTAATTGATGAAACTATGTCTAAAATAATTTTTGAATGTCCTGTATTACAGGAATTTTGGGACAAATATATAGCCAATAGAGATTGGAATAAAACTTGTAAAGAGATTAGTACAATTCTTGATGGCTTAGAGTATTTTAGTGTAGAATATAATTCAAACACGAGTGCTGGACATCCTTTATAGGATGATGATATAGTCCGATACTCTTCTGAAAAGAAGAGAGTTAAGGATAAAGAGCCTTAATGTAACAAATGTATTGTAATTATAGTAAGGATAAGTTTGGAAAAGAACTTACTTTTATTATTCCATGTTGGTTAGATATCCCAGAAGGTCAAAGTTATTGGTATGATGGTTTTGGGTATCGTGTAGGAGCTGATATACAAAATCAAAATTTTGGATACATTAAAAAGTCTTCAAATTATCATAATTTTCTATATGCATTAGAAGAGGCAGAAAAATCTTATCTTCGTTTACTAGATGAAGGCTGGACTCCACAACAAGCAAGATCTATACTTCCTAATTCTCTTAAAACAGAACTAGTTATGACTGGAACGATTGAACAATGGAAAGAATTCTTTAAGTTACGTAGTCCATTATACGGAGCAACAGGAGCTCATCCCCAAGCAGCAGAGCTAGCAGATAAACTGTATATACAGTTTAAGGAGAAAAATTATATTTAAAATGAGCCATTATAAAGAAACAGTACAGTATGATCATGTAGATGAAGAACAAGAACATTCTTTTAAACATCTTTATGCAGATTGAAATTCTAAAACAAATACTGTAACTGTATGAAATAAAGAAGGTATAGTTATATATAGTGGATACGATGATGAAGCTAAAGCTTTAGGTTGTTTATTATCTAATATTAGATGCCAAAAAATCGATAAATTTCCACATGAAGATTAAAATTATAAGATATGCAACTCATTAAAGCATGTAAAGAATTAATGATTAGAGAGCCCTTTTATGGGCTCTTTCTTCTTAATTTAAATAAAGAAATATCTGATACATATGTAGATACAGCTTGTGTTTCTAGAAATGGAGTAAATTCTAAACTAGTTATAAATCCTAATTACTGAGATAAATTAACTGACAGTCAGCAGTTAGGTTTATTAAAACATGAGCTAATTCATATATGTTTTAACCACATGTTTATTGAATCAGAACTTCGAATTAGTGATCATAAATTATTTAATATTGCTTGTGATTTAGTTTGTGATCAATACATAAAAGATGTTCCTGATAATATGTGGGATCAACTAAAAGACAAATATCCTGATTTAGCAAAAAACTTAGAAAAGGATAAAGGTGCAAAATATTATTATGAAGAGCTAATAAAATATGCACAGAAAAATTCTCAGTCTGGACAGAAAGGGCCAGGTAATGGGAATAGAGGCACAACACAAGGTCTTGATGGAATTAGTGGAGGAGCTGATGATCATAAGTCTTGGAAAGAATATCAGAGCCTTGATGAAGCAGGAAAAAAATTAATGCAAAATCAAACTGAGCATCAATTAAAAGAAGCAGCTACAGCTACTACTAAAAGTAGAGGTAGTATTCCAAGAGAATTTCAATCAATAATTGATGCATTATTTAAAGTAGATCCTCCTATATTTAATTGGAAAATGTATTTCCGAAGATTATTAGGAAATTCATTCAAAACTTATACAAAAAAATCTCTTCGAAAAGAGTCTAATAGATTTGTTGGAAGTGCAGGAATTAAAGTAAAGCATAAACAACACATCCTTGTTGGAATTGATACATCTGGATCTGTAAGTGATTCAGAATTACAAGATTTTTTTAGTGAGATCTATCACATATATAAAACTGGGTCTATGGTAACTATTGTAGAATGTGATGCCGATATTCATAAAATATACGAATATAAAGGAAAGTTTGATGGAAAAATTACAGGTAGAGGAGGTACAGATTTTAAACCTGTAATAGATTATTATAATGCTAATCTAAATAAATATACTACTTTAGTATTTTTTACGGATGGTTATGCTCCATTAGACACATTCAAACCTATGCGACAAATGATGTGGGTTATTACAAGTAATGGGTGTAAAACTCAAAAATATCCAGGACATACTATTTTTATACCATAAAATATGAAGAAAAATATAAATACAATTAATATTGAAGAATTAAAAACGTTAGCTAGTTATATTATTGATAATAATAAACGATTATATAATGAGCATAAAAAGACTACTGCAATTGAAGTAGTAGGTGAGTCAGGTTTAGGAAAAACTTCAGCTATTATTCAGTTAGCTAAGGAAAGAGGAATGGATTGTGTCAAGTTAAATCTCTCTCAATTAGAAGAATTAGGAGACTTAATTGGATTTCCGATTAAAGAATACTATGTTTGCACTGAACGTCCTAGAGTTGATGATGAGGGAATGCCATTAGTAGAAAACGGTGTAATAGTAAAGGATGAAGACTGTATGTGGGTTTCTGCAGACGTTTTAGATTCTTATATTGCAGAAGGTTATCGTATTAAGGATAATATATCTCGAATGGGATATGCTCTTCCAGCTTGGGTTCCAACTAATCAAAATCCTAATGGAACAATTTTAATTCTTGATGACTTTAATCGTGCGGATTAAAAAATATATTGTAAAGTTTTGTTTCCCTGAATAAATTTAGTATCTTTGATATAAATTTAAAAATATGGAAAAACTAACATTACAAAAGATTAAAGTTTATAAAAAAGTTTGTGGAATTTATAAAATAAAGATCCACGATAAAGAATATATAGGAAGTTCAAAAAATATTCAGCATAGATTAAGACAACATCTAATTACTTTAAAACAAAATAAACATCACAATCATACTATGCAAAATTTGTATAACAAGTATGGCATTGATAATATTTATTTTGAAGTTATAGAAACTTGTCTTGAGGAAAATAGAATTAGTAGAGAAAAATACTATATAAATAGTATTAAACCTTATATAAATCATATTTTAGACCCTGAGAATATCATTAGAGATAAAGAATATAAACATAGAATAAGTATCTCTAAAAAGAAATATTATGAGACACATTCTCCAGTTAATATAAAAATGGTATATCAGTATAGTTTAGAAGGAAAATATCTTCAAAGTTATAAATCGATAACAGATGCAGCTATATCTACTAACCAAGATACTACTGCAATATGTAGTGTATGTAATAATCGTAGTTATACTGCTGGTGGATATAGATGATCATTTGAATTAAAAGAAAATCTTTCTAAACTAAAAAAGAAATATAAGAAAATACCTGTTATTCAATATTCACTTGATAATGTTTTTATTAAAGAGTGAGATTCTAAAACAGATGCTGAAAAAGAACTAAAAATTTGTAATATATCTCGCGCTATAAGAAAAAATCTTACTGCAGGAGGATATAAATGAAAGTATAAAATCTAGAGGTCCGCATAAAATAGCGTGAATTGCTGGAAAAGCCTGAGGAGGTCAATCAGCAGCTAAGCTAATTAGTAATAATTAGAAAGTTCAACGACTAGTACATGGAGTCCAGGAATGGATAGTAAAGTACCACGAGTGCGCTACACTATTTATATAGTGATGATATAGTCTGAACTACGTTATAACCTAAGAAAAGACGTAGAAGTATAGGATAAAGAGCCTATACGATAACAATAATGCCTAGATTTATACAAGCTACCATGGAGTTGGTGGACAGAGGCGAATATATAAGTTGGTCATTACCTCCTAATTGTACTATTATATTAACTTCTAATCCAGATAATGGAGATTATAACGTTAACTCTATGGATAATGCTCAAAAGACTCGGTACATTAGTTTTGAATTAGGTTTCGATAAAGATGTATGGGCTCGTTGGGCAGAAAAGGAAGGAATTGATGGACGTTTTATCAATTTCGTTCTTTCTTATCCTGAGATTATGAACAAGGAGGGAGGAGTACAAAAAGTTAATCCTCGAAGTTTAGTAACTTTTGCTAATACTATTTCAGGTTTTAAAGATTGGTCAGATACTAATACTTTAGGTTTAATTCTTAATATTGCTCAAGGTTGTTTTACTTCTGAAGAAAACGTTATTGGAAACTTATTTACTACATTTATTGCTAATAAGTTAGATAAATTAATGGACCCAGATACAATGTTAAATAAAGATTGGGATTATGTTAAAGGAGAATTAGCAAAACAAGTATATGATGGTACTAACTATCGTGCAGATATTGCTGCAGTTTTAACAACTCGGTTCTGTAATTTTGTAAATCTATATTTTGATACAAAAGGTAGTAAAACAGAGGTAGCTGTTGATAGAATTCTTAAGATTATTGAGCATGATAAGATGTTATTTTCTGAGGATTTGATTTTCAGTTTAATTAAAACTCTCCAAAAAAATCATCCTACAAGATGTAATAAATTATTATTGAATCCTAAAGTAGCTAGAAAGTTAATATAATATGTTATTTAATTTAAGTAATACAAAATTAAGAATAGTTGTTTGCGACTATTATAGAAGACAAGGAAATAGTAGTGGCAGTTCCTATTATAGTAATAACATAAGTAATACTTGTCTTGCAGATATGATTGTTGTTTATGATATTAATGGGAGTAAAAAACATATTGGAGACGATTGTTATTATACTAGTCCTTTTTGTGCAGAAAAAGTATTTGGTATGTATTTAGGAGATAATGATAGTATAGAAACTATCATTTCTTCTAAAACTTTAACAAGTCTAACTGGAGTAAAAAGAGTATATTTTGATCCTAAATCTAAATATCCTCGATTTAAACTAAGCGAAGCTACTACTATAAAACGTAGTTTAACTGCTGCAAAAGCAGATGTTTGTATACTGCCAAAAGTAAAATATAGTGTATATACGCCTCAATATAGTTCAGGAGGTGCTCCAAGGGATAAAAACATTAAATTATATTATTCTCCATCAGAAGATACTTATTATCTAATTGATCATAAACCTGGAGCTTGTTATCAAAGCAGCAGTAGTAAAGACTTAAACAACTTTATTAATAAAGCGATAAATACTAGCTCTTCAGATCCTCTTGAACAGTTTGCTTCAGCTATAATGTCTGAAGGAATTATTCCTGCAGACTGTACATTATTTTATTCAGGTAAATGCTGTTTCTTTACAGATAATTCAGAGTATGAGCAAGTTAATAATATTTTAAATAATTATATGAAAGTAATATATGATACAGAATTAGATAAATTTGTAAGTAATAATTTGTCTGATCTTACAGAGGACGATCTTAAATCTTTATCTGGAATGTTAGGCTCTCAAGATCCTACTGTTGTAGGTATGGGTATTAAATTACTCTCTGGATATAATATTCCAGATTCAGCTTGTTCTGTAGGTATTCTACTTATGAGTAACTGGAATACTATTACAAGTAATTCTGCTTTTAAAAGTGTAGGATTTCAACAAATTTTAAATACATTAGGAATTTCTGAAAGAGAGGTTTATAGTAGTATTACTGATGATATTATAAATAAACTTTATAAAAGTAGTACAAATGATGCAGATAAAGAAAAGGCTAGAAAGATAATTATAGACAAACTCAAGAAAAGTTTTGAAAAGAAATGGGCTGAACATAAGTCGCAACTTGATGCTATACCTATGAACTTCGATTTTACATTAGAATAAGTGAAAAATATAATAGCTATTCAAGGTTTTAAAGGAAGTGGAAAAGATGAAGTTGCTAAATATCTAAACTATTTATTAAATACTCCAACTTGTTTACATTCTTATAATATTGCTTCTGCATTAAATTTTACTCCTGTACCGTTTATGATTTCAAAGCATTGAAAGATAGTACATTATGCAGATAAATTAAAAGAAATGTTATCTATCATGATGAATGTAGATAAGAGCAAGTTTGATGATAGAGAATTTAAAGAATATTATCATTTTGATTTTCAGAAGTTTTTACTTTACGATAGTAGAGTAAGAACTTTTGGAAATGAACCTACAGATAAAGTATTCGCTAGAGAATTAAAAAAAGAAAATAGAAATTTAGCTATAGAATATAATTTATCTATTAGACAAATATTACAATATTTTGGTACAGATATAATGCGTAAATATTTTGGAGATAAATTATGGATATATTCAACACTTCAAAGTGGAAATAAAAATAATATTATAATTGCAGATCAAAGATTTGCAATTGAAAACGAAGTAGTAAAAGAATACAATGCCTTTATTATTCATGTAACAAGAAAAGGTTGTAGTATAGGTTTACATTCTTCAGAAAGAGAACTAGATACTCTTTATAAAAAACATAAATTTGATATATCGTTAGTAAATAATGGTACATTAAAAGAATTATTTAATAAATGTAAAAATATTGTATATGGCTACTGAAATTAAGTTCTGTAAAAACTGCGCAGATAATAAGATTACACATAAGTTTCAAGATGAAAAGTACGGAAAATTTATTCGGGTTTTTAATATTGGAGAAAAATCAGGTACTTCTACTTGTACTATTTGTAATGGTGGTAAAAAAGCTAAGAAATAATGAATAAAATTATATATAAATATCCTCTAGAATTTACTTATCCTCAAACGATTAAGTTACCTAGTAGTGCAGAAATTTTATATGTTGATAGCCAAAGAAATACACCTACAATTTGAGCTATAATAGATACAGATGATAAATCAACAATCGAGGTTGATGTTTATATAATTGGTACTGGGCAAACTTTTGATGCTAGTAATAAATTATATATTGGTTCATGTATAACCGAAAACGGAAACTTTGTTTGGCATATATTTATTGATTACTCTAAGAGCGAAAATATAATATTACCAGGTGTTGATCTTTAAAAATAAATTGTTTTACTTCTATGAAAAATCCCCTTACTTGCTTAATTGCGAGTAAGGGGATTTTCTTTTGCCTCTATCTGCTTATGCGGATAGAGGTTATTTTTTTAATCTAATTTATCTCCGATATATTTAAGATCACTCATAAATCCAAATGTACTTGTAGCTCCTTCTCAGAGATTTTTATCTCCAGTAATAACAGCTGTACTCTGATTTACAATATTCTTAATAATAGAGTATGCAGGTGGGTTTAAGTCTCCTGCAAATTGTGCAACAATATTCTGAATTGGGCCATCTTGGAATGATGTATATAAAGCCATAGCTCCTAAGTGTCCTAATGCTCCTAATTCTTCTTTAGTTTCTCCTGATAGAAAAACTGCATATATCATCCACATTATTAGACTCATAAATATTAAATCAGTCAAGAATAAATAAAAATTAGCCTTTTTAGTTGGATTAGCTCATAATGCTTTAAATTCATTATAATCCATTTTACCTATAGCTTTTGCAAAGTCAATCATAGAATAAGCAATACCTTCAATAAATCTTCCTTGCCATTCTACATAAGGAGTAGCTGTTTCTCCTTCTTTAACATTAGTTTCAAGATCAACTCTTGTAGTAGGTAACCCATTTTCTCCTATTGATTGAATCATTACATAGCGAACTCCATTTTCATCAAATTTTTCTACAAATTTACCTTGATCATAAGTTCCAGGTTTAAGAATCCATTGTTCAAGTTTAGCAGAAAGGAATGTACGGAATTGTAGCATCATAGCTCCCATGAACATACTTTTAGCAAGCATCTGAGTATTTTTATCATAGTGTCCAAAACAAAGTTCTGCAAAAGATTTAATACTAGTTGCTTCTCTAACAGTATAGGCTCTAGGTAACGGCTGTCCTTTTTCAATATTTCACCCTTCTTGATTAAATTGCTGTCTATAAGCTTCATATAATCCTTCTTGTCTCTTATAAGCTTCAGAATTTACATCAGCTCCTGCAGCAGTAAACACATTAAAACGTTTATCCTTCTTAAAGTCATATACTAATTCATCATCTGAATTTAAACTATATGCTTCTCAGCATCCATCATGAATCATTTTTGCAATTAATAAGCCCATTCTATGATATACATCAGGAGCTCTATTACAAACATATAACATATCAGAATTAAAGTTCTTAATACCATTACGAGATTGACTGAGTTCTTTTTGAACTATGTCGGCGTCCATATTAGCCATACCAAAGTCTGCATTTAAAGCTTCAACTTTTGTTAAAGTAGCAATACGCTTTGGACTATCTTTAAAGATAATTCCTCAAGCTTCAGCTAAATCCTTTCCAGAAAATTGATCTTTTCCATAAGCATTTGTCATAGCTCTACTAATATGAATTCACATACCTTGCATCATTTCTCGAAGTCCAGATCTTAAGTTAAGACCTAAAGCAGTAGCAGTAGTAAATTTCTTAATTGCAGCTAAAGTTTTATAAACAGGTTGTAAACCTTTATCCATAATAGGTTTATTATAGATATTAACTGTTAGATACTTATCAAGAAATTCAAGTAAGTTTTCTGCTTCTTGTCCATACATTGCTTGATTATACTGTAATGCTATTTTAATTCCTTGAATTTGAGGAATAATATCATTGTATTCTGCTTCTGCAACATATGCATGAATATAGCTTCTTAATAAATCTTCGAGTTGAGTTTCAAGACTATTTATTCCATGATTTGATATAATTTGCTCTCGGGTATCATTTCCAATTTTAAATTTGTTATATACTCTTTGCGCATCTTTAGCAAGATCAAAATCCTTCATTTGTTCCTCAAACAGCCTTAACATATTAGTAACTTCTTGATACTCCATTTTAAGACCTTCTTTAAAACCTTTATTATGGAATTGAGACTTCATAGAACCAATAGTTACAGGAACTTGATAATAAGTTCCGTCTTCTATTGCTTGTTGATAACGTCCAGGATTTCCTTCAAAACGAAGTTGGTTTACAATTTCTGTAAATGTTTTTATTAACGCTTTTTCTTCTTTAGCTAAAGAACTATCATTAATGTCTTTTAACATAAAATCTTTTGTAATATTACCATTTTCATCTCTTCTAAATAGATTATCAAAATATTTTACTTCTCCACCTATTAAACGGTTTTGATCTTTAAATTTATAAAATTCCTTAAATACTTTTCTAATCTTAGAATCCCAAGCTAATTCTTGTCTACGTATCTTAGTTTCTGTTACTGCAACAATACGTCCAACTTCTTGAGCTGTTAATGAAGGTGCATTATTAATACTTGTAATGTTTATTCCTGTATGAAAACTACCTGTTACACTAACTCATTTTGCAGGGTCTGGTTCAATGTATACTTCATATCCTCTTACTTTATTAAGAGCTTTTCCAAGTAACATATAAGAAGTTTGTAAAGGATCATCAAAATTTCATTGTCCAGTGTGTATTGCTTTACGCAATCCCTGAGCATTATCAAGTTTCCTAAGTTCTTCCATTCTATTTTTTAGAAATTCTCCACCTTTAACAATATCATCAGCACTAAATGTAATAGCTCAATTTCCAATATGTTTTAGTTTTTCAGGACCACATATATCAGTGATTGTACTTACTACAGATTCAATAGTTGAACTAAAATTTGATCTCTTAAGATTTATAGGAACATTATGTATTCTACATAATTCTACAAAGTTATCATATAACTTATCAAAATATTGTTCTGAACCAGTTTGTTGCCAAATATTAATACTTTCAATTTTATTAATTCGATAGTTTTCATATTTAATAGCATCACTATTTAGTAATGCCATTACCTTAATTAAGTCAATATTTCCATTTGTTGCAGACATTATTTTATGTTCATCAATATCTCGATTAGCTATTGTTGAACCTAAAATATTTGTTCCCTTTTCAAGTTTAACTGTTTGATGAGTAACATTATTTGTAATAGATACTATTTCTAATACTTTATTTTTTGTAAATACTAATAAACCTGCGGAAATAAATGATGGATTATTTTCAAATTGCCATTCTCCTTCAATATATTTTTCAATATGCCTACGTAAAAAGTCTCCTTTATATGGATTATCTTTTGCAATATCACTAATATCCATTGATCCCTGTTGAACATTAATAATGTCCTGAGCAATATCAGCTAACTCATTTCCACGTCGTTCATTAATACTTCTTATATAATTCTCTAACTTTTTATCAAGCTCTTCTTCTGTTTGGGCATATTCTCATTTACTTTTTGCAGGATCTTTAGTTTTATATTCATTTCAGAATCTATATTTTCCATAGCCTGCTTCAGGGTCAGAAGAACTAATATATTGAACGATTTTTTCTTTATAAAACTTAAAGTTTGCGTTCTTTCTTTGAACTTTTGAAGATAGTTCATAATTAGGAAAGAACTTACTCATAGGTTCTTCAATAGTTTTAATAATATCAAATGAATCTGTTAAACGTCTAATAGGAATAATTTCTCTAACTCTATCATAATATTTTCCAATTGTATTAGATGGATTTACTATAATATTATCAGAATCAATGTATACACTCGATAAATTATCAATTTGAGATAAATTATCATTTCCTGAATTATCTTTTTTATAATCAATATCAAGTTTAACAGGAATAATTCCTACTGTAGCTACATTAATACCTTGTTGTTCTAACATAGCTTTATAGAAGTTTAACTGATATGCTGCACCTAATTTTTTAGTAGAAGCTCATACATTATTTAATAATGCATTTCTAGTTTCATCTCAAGCTCCTACTGCTTTTCGAGATACTTTAAAATCTCGAATATGAGCATTACCATTTTTATCTACAATTAATAAGTCAATTCTACCATTAATTGAATTTAATCCTGCTGCTTTATAAGGTTCAGCTATATCTTCAGAAACAATTGGTATTTCAGTAATGAATTTACAGTCTCTTCCAAATTTTTCTTTAGTGTCTTCTATAAAATCTCTTAATTGGTTTTGTAACAATGATACTTGCTCTTCATTTAATAATTTTGGAGTATATTCTATTTCAGGATTAATTACAGATTCAAAAAGTTTATGTACTTCTGTACCATAATCGGTTAGTTGAGTTCAACTCTTTTGTAGATCCTCCAAATATTTATCTGCTTCGTTCGAAGTCATGCCTTTTTTCATTAGTCTTTCTTTTTCTCTTTTCAGATACTCTTCAAGATTAAATTTTGTAACTAATACTTTAGCTAAATCAAAAGGATCTCCATAGGTTGTAAGGAACTTAGTAACACCCATTGATTTATCTAATTTTAGAGCAATTTCCTTTTCTCCGTCTTCATTTGTTATTTCAAACTCTGTAGCAAGTGATTTATATTTTTTTATAGCTTCACTTATTTTATCTACAGTGACTTGTTGTTGATCTACTTGTAGTGTTGCATCAACATTATCAACTACCATATTTTGAACGTAGTTGTCAAGAAACGTGTCCAACTCCATTTCGGAGTTGAACACTTTCTTTTCACCGTTTATCGTAATTTCGTATGTACAATTTCTTGCCATTATTTACAATCTTCTTTTATAATATCATCATTCATTAATTTATTCTTGACTGTAGCTACTTTTTGACTAAGTTTATAGTTTTCATGAATAAAACTATCATAGAATGGCATGATTTCTCCACTATTAATAATAGCTTTAAGTTCAGGATTAGCAATTGAAAGAATTTCATCTATAATTTCTAATTCTGCATCAGATTTAATATATCCATTATAATAGTCTGTAATCATAGTTGCTAAAACTTCTTCATCAAAGTCAGATCCTTTCTTATTTCTATAATAAGGATTTTGTCGCATTCTATTTCATAATTCAGTATCTTGTATATTACCTAAAATCTTATAATAAGACTCGGCATGCATATTTCTGGCATCTGCTAAATATAGATGTGAGAACTCATGAATTAGAGTATCATCTGTAGCTCTATCAATATTAATATAAATTATTCCTTCTTTAATAAATCCTTTTGCGTTTTTAATTGCAGTATCTTCATTAATTACATCCTGATCTGTTACTAATCTTACATTTTGTAAAGAATTTACATTTTTTACTAATTCTGTAATCTTAGTAGACATTGGAGTTTTTAAGTCATAGAATTTGGTTGGTCCATTGTCAAATAAAGTGAGTTGATTTGGATCAGTTCTAACAAAAGCTCCTGAATTAAAGATGATGTGTTTTAAAGTGTTAGATATAAGATTTTTAGAAGATGTATTAATGTTATCAAACTCATCTACTAATATATCATGTTCGCTTATTAGTTTATTAGTTATATTATATACTTTTTCATCTTCAAATAACTCTGCTACACTTTCAGCTGTACCTCATTCCTTATAATAGTCAAAATCAATATAAGAAACAACTTCTTCATTATTTTTATCTGCTTTTGTTTCTGCAACTTCAATAATTTTAGCAATTTTTAAAGCTTCTTCAACAGATATATCCGTTTTAGGAATATTGAATCTTACTTGTCTATATTGCTCATTTCCATTAGACACTAATACTGGTTTAGTAGTATCTATAGTTGAATTATTATAATCTCTATCTAAAGAAGTATTTTCTTCAGATTTAAATCCAATAGTTTCAACATTTTCATTTGCGGCATTGATAAGTACTGCTTCTGCTCTTTCTGCCATACTATCATTTGGATCTCGTTTTAGGAACGTATTTGCAAGTTCTTGTGGATTTTGTTGGTCAATTCAATTATTATAATCAACAACCCATAATGAATTATCTCCGCTTGCTACTAAGTCCTCAAATAAACGAGTTAATGAAGCCTGCCCAAAACCATCTTTATTAACAATTAAGTTATATAAATAAAAGGCATTAACAGGATTTAGAGCTCCAAACTCAGGAATCGTAACTTTATTTAAACTATTAAAATCCCGTAAAATTTGTTCATAAAGAGCTTTAGTCTTTTGACTATTATCTATCTGCATCATATTAAATGGAAGTTTATAAAAACCTCTTTCCTTACCTTCTGAATCAGTTTTTAATCCAAAACATAAATATTTAATAAATGCATTATCAGGTAATTTCTCTTTAAGCGTAGGAATAATATAATCTTCAATATACATTCTAAATGAATCAATATTGTCCTTATTATCTAGATTAATTATAAAGTTTTCATCTTTATTAATTAAAATAGAATTTTCTACTTTATATTTTTGATTAATTGGAACTTGAAAACTTAAATTTTTAGTTTTAATTCACGAATCAATTAAGAAATCATCAACATTATTTCTAGTTTGTCTAAATTCTTCCATAGATAACTTATTTCCTCTTTTAGGAGTAGTTTCATCTATAACAATAGATTCAACTTGATTTCTAACTGATAATCGATTAAGTACTTCATTATCAACACTTAGAATATTAAACATTTCTTTGAAGTGTGGAACACTAGCTATAACATCTAATATATTAAATGTAGTCTTAACCTTTTCATAGTTATCAATTTGTTGTAATCTGTATTCTTCATTAGCAGCAAACTTTAGTAGATTAAATTTCTCTCCAATTTCATCTTTAAACTTATCATTAATAAATGTTTCAATTCCCTTAATATAAGAATATTTTCCTCATTTATCTGTAGGAAGTCCTTGATTAATTTTTAATAACCTACCTAAAATTCTAATTTCTTCTGCACCTTTAGCCTTCTTCTTTAATGTTTTAAATAAAATTTCAGTTCTCTCATTTGCTTTTTTAATATCAGCCTCAGATGCATTTGGTTTATAAACTGCATATCTTGAAGGATCATCAATAGCTTGATCAATGAAATGAATTTTATTTTTTGGAATTGGATCTGTTCAAAGATTTGTATTATATTCCGATACAAGTTTAGTAACTTCTTCAGATACCATTAAATCTCCAATTCTTCTTAAATCCTCTCCAAGCATTAAACTATATACGTAAAGGTCAACCCAATTAGAGTCTGCATTAATTTTCTTAAGAATTAATTCCTTAGCATTCAATTGTGTTTCGAATTTATCGTTCCCATAAATTCTCTTATGGTTTCCCATAAGTTCTGACTATATCTTACCTTAATGAGGTCTCCGCACTTCGGATTTACTTAAATCCTACTCTACTCTGTCATTTCTGCATTTCGATAGTCGATGCTCTTTCTTCCTATTGGGAAGCTTAGATCAGGATTGCCCAATATTTAAACTTGTTACTATACCTGAGTGATTAGTTCAGCCACAATTATATTACTATAATTGCTTAGTATTTAAATCTCTAAGGGCGTTCCCTGAATTCACGGAGTTAACTGACAATACTAACTTATTGATTATCAATAAGTTACATTGGATCAGTAGCTGCATTTAAAAGTTCTCCCATATCAAGAGACTTATCAGTTAGTCTTCTTTGGAAGTCTATTAGCTGAATAATATTATTTGCAATATCTGCAGGAACTGCATATTTAGAAATTCATTCTGGATCATTTTCAAACATAGAAAAATCTACATTTGCCAATGTAATTAATTGTTCAACTCCATTGCGTTGGGAACCTTTAATAAACGAATATCTACTTAAAAGTTGTCTAGTTGTATCAAAATCTCTATTTACAATACTGTCATAGACTTGTTTAAATCTAGTATTATATAAGTTAGATAAGGCAAAGAAACTCTTTAATCCTGTAGCAACATTACCAATTACAGTTTTACCAACCATATTTTGAATTTGCATTAAATATTTACTAGCAGAATTATAAGGATTCATAATTTTTGCACTTTCTCCTAATACAGATTTACTTGCAAGTTCTTGCATGTGAGATGTTGTAATAGGCATTGTGAGGTTAATCTGATTTTTAGGACTTAATATTACATCAAATACACCATTTACAATTGCATTTCTTATAGCATCCTGTTTTAAGAATGGAGATATTTTTGGATCTTCTGCATTTGTAAGTAATTCTCCATTATTAGAAATAGAATAACCTAATATATAAACTTTATCAATATCATAATCAGACCCTTGCAGCCATGTCTGATTGGTTGGTACGTAGACCTCGTTTATGTCACTATCAGTAAATAGAACTACTTCCATTGGCATGAATGACTGCATTGACTGACAAGGAATTCGCGTACCTACAAATCTCAAACTTTGCTCAAATGCTTTATATTTTCTATCAGCGATCTTCATAATTCTATTACTGAATCTAATATTTTGATTATCACTTAACATTTGAATAAGCACTTGAGGATTTATAGATTTGTAATCTAAAATTTCTCTAGTTTTTACATCTCCAAAATCATCATAATATGATAAAGTAACATTATCTGATGTAAATTGATTTACAATTAAATTTTCATAATTAGATAATGTATAGTTATACTTATAGTTATTATAAATTCTAGAATTATTAATTTCAGAAAATCTTTCAAAGTTATCTACAATTACTAGATCGTGTGTATTTCCTGCAGTATCAGTATATTTATAGAACTTCTTACCTTCTGCAGATGCTACTTCTTTTCCATTGTAGTAAACAGAATTATCAACTATAGTAAAATCTCCATTTGGAGTTAAAGTATCTTTATATAAATTATTCAGATTTTGGTCTCCAATTTTTACATAAAGTTTTTTTCCAGTTCCATCAAATAATACTATATCATAAGATTCAGGATCAGGATTATCGTTGTTATAATAACCTTGAATTCTCTCTTTAAAGAACTCAGCTCCTCTTTGCTTAATTTTAGCTATAGAATCTCCTGGTAATAGACCTAATTGTTTAGCGTATAATTTACCCATAATAATCTGGGCAGGAATTACTTGTACAGATTCAGGTTGTACGTATATACCTTTTCATTGGATCATCTTACCATCAGCTAAATCATTTAATAATTTTTGCTGAGATTTATGTAACGAGTTTTCTATAAAGTCAATATCGATTTCTCCCGCACTAGGAATTAATGTTCCTGCTGCTCTACGAATTAGAGCTATTCTCTCTGTAGTAATAATATTAACTCATTCTAGTTGCTCAGGGGTTAAATCTTTTTCAGGTTTTCCTTTAAGCCCAAGTTCCTTTTTAATATTAGATCTTAATTCATCATATAGAGATTCTACAGTAGTACTAGAGGTTCCATTAAGATAATGTAATGCACGAGTTATATCTCCTTCAAAAATACTATGTTTTTCTCCCTCAATAATAAATATTGTATCAGAACCTTTAAGATTTTTTGGACGTAAAGATAATCTTTGTGCATATCGTTTATCTAAGTTTTTATACCAATCGTATTTTGAATAATTGTCAATTTTAACAATATCATACATATCAGTAGTAACCTTTCCCATATATCCTTGATATAGTCTCTGTCCTTCCTCATTTAATAAAGGTTCTTCTCCATTAAACATCGGATCATTATAAACTACTAATGTGTCTTCAAAATCGATAGGATTTTCAGCAGTAAGTTCTGTAACAAATGGGTTAATAAGATTTTCTCCATTACGAGTAACAAAAGGACCTTGCATTGCTTCATTAATAGTTAAATCTGCAAGACGAGGATCTGTAGCTCTACCTACCTTTCTTACTAAATCTAAAAGTTCATCGTAGTTATAGTTATATCCTCCTCAGTTAAAATACTGTTGTATTCCATATGATGGATTTAATACAGATGCAACACCATCATAATGACGTCTAATTGCATCTTTTACTAAAGAAGATGTAACTGTTGAGTTAAAGATACCATTAATAGTACCTGCACTAAAAGGAATTTTATAATCAATTTTCTTTTCATTAAAACTTTGTTGCGCAAGTTTTATAAAAGATTGTGCGAGTCCTAAAGTATCTTTATTATTTGTTTGAAAAGCTTTAACTAAAGCTTTACCATAAATTTCATATAAGGCTTGTTGGTCTCCTGTTTCAAGAACTTCATGAATTTCTGCAATAGCATCATGACATAATTTACCAATTTCTTGATATACTTTTGTTGCTAAATCGTGTGTAAATCCATTTTGTTCAAGAGCACTAATCATCTGAGTCATTTCAGTAACTTCTGCTTCATCAAGTTCATGATCTGCATTCATCTGAACTCCTCCAAACTTAGTTGACATTGTAGTAAACCATAAATCAGAATCATTAGTTCAAATATCATCACCATTAACATTAGAAGCTCCTACTTTAATAGCAGATTTATTTACAAGATACCCAATCATATAATCCTTTAGATTATTATCATTAATAATATCATTAACAATATCTAAATTATTTTCTGATCAATATAATTGTTTCATGGTATCATTGTATTCCATTGATCATGCTCCACCAAATATTTGATCTAAATCATATATACTACTAATTTTAATATCTGCATCGAGTATACTATTTTCTCCAATTATATTACCAAATATATCGGTTTCAATACGTTCTACTTGAGCTACATTATTATTAATAACTACATGATTTATTTTCCAATAAGTTTGGTTATCAGGTTCTCTATAGAAGAGATTATCAAATACTTTGTCATAAACGATTGTTACACTAGGATCAAATAGTAAATTATGCATTTTTCTAAACATATTTTCTAACTTGATATCTGATCCCCATGATGTACGCCTATTAGCATTTGTAATCTCATATTCTGCTCATTTTAATAATTTAGGTAAACCATATTCTCCATTCATATCTGCTAAAATAGTCTTTTTATTTCTACCTACTTTAGCATCAATTAGTGATACATTTTGTTGTCTAGAAAAATACGGACTTGTAAATCCAGATCCGTCCATAGAATCAACACTATCAGTCATACCAGAAATATTTTGTACAGCAGCTCCAATATCTCCAACTACAGCCATTTTAACTTTTGGAGCAACTCCATTTTTTAATCCTTGTGCAAAGGAATGATGAGTAGCTCCATAAATAACCATACGTTTTACCTGAGAAATTCATCTGCTTGCAAAACTATGTTCAAGATATCCTTCTGTTGCAGAAACCTCTTTATTCTTATTTGGGTGAGCGTAAACTCCTCCAACCATCATTTTATTATATTCATTACTTAAAAATGAATCCATAATGAAATACGAATAAAGCATAGGATTTAATTTACCATCCTTATCATGTATTGTTACATAAGGAACTGTATATGATATTGGCTCATCATTTTCATCAACAGTTTCAATAGTTCTTTCAGAAATTCAGTTACTTCATTTTCTAGCAGAAAATGCCTTATATACATTTTTGTCAGAAGATATACTCTCTCAAGCTTTTGAACTATCTTCAAGAAATCTGTTTAATTGATAATTAATAAACTCATTAAATTGATTTCTTTCACTAAAGATATTATAAAGATTTTCAAGGGTTTCATTAAAGACATTTTTCTTAGTATATGGATCTTTAGATATATGAATTTCTTCAATAAATTCTAATCCATTGTCTCTAAATTTTTGCTTAATATCTGCAAGTTTTGTTTTTGCAATATATTCTTTTAGATCACTTATAGTCTTAAATTCTTTACCTATCGCTTGAGTATAGTCGTTTAAGATTTTATTAATTAAGTTCGTATATTGACTTTGATTTGTTTTAAATCAAATATTCATAATAGGTTCTAAATCAGATATATTCTTGCTAGAATAATATTTCTCTAAAACCTCCTTAAAGTTAATTGAACCTAGATCTTTAAAATCTCAATTTTGACTTAAATCGAATTGCATTACAAAATGTTTATTTTTATCTGAATAAACTGTTGATTGCAATCCAATTACTCCGTTTACCTTTCCACCCTGCTCAGAAACAGATTTACTTGAAGTTAATCCTTCAAAGAAATCATATACTATTGCAAGGTGCATTACTTCATCTTCAGTAAGATTACTCGATTGTTTAGTATAATCTCCAATAGTTACTTCTGCTCGAATCTTTGGATTTTTAATACGTTGAATATTATTAAATACAGCATTATCACTCATTACTGTATCAGATCCTCATCCAAGTTCATCATGTAAATATTGACTCATTTTCTTATGAGAATACGCTAAACAAACCATTTGATATAATGGTAAATTATTACCTTCCGCATTCTTAATAACATTAATTGTATCAGAACCATTAGTAACACTTAAGACTTTTGCCAAATCATTTGCTTGTCCAAAGAAACCATTTTTGCCTATATCAATAATTTGACCTGAGTTAGCACTATATAAAATACTACCTAATATTGGAGTTAATAATGTAATTTTATTTACATTTTTTTCTCTTGGGAACACTTGTTCTGCAACTTGATTAAAATCATCTGCTACTAAAAATGAAGCAAAATCCATAAGTAAATCGTCCATTAAAGTATCAGATATTATTCCTGCAGAATTAATTTCTCCAGTATCAGGATTATATTTTAAATTTAAAGTATTACTGCCTTCTGTAATACTAATATTAGTTCCAATAATATTAATATCATATTTTCCTAACTTATTTTGGAAGTTAGTTTTATTATCAATTCAGTAAGTACTTGCAGCTTTAATAATATCTGTAAGAAAATATCTCTGTATTTGTACAGGTCTATCAGTTAAATTCTTACCAGTTAATTCTCCAGTTAAATTATCTTTACCATAACTAATATAACTTGACAATACTGTCTTATTCATTAGATGTGTATACATTTGTTTAATTGGAGTAGCCATTTTATCTGAATAGATAAACTTAGCAATACCTCTTAACTTATTTTGTAAGTAAGTTGTATGTTCTGGTGCTACAGACTTAGTTGCTAGTGCATTTAAATATTTTCCAATAATTTTACTCATATCCATATTGCCCTCTTTAGCTATTTCGTCAACTATTTCAGGGTCAACACTTTCTTCCATGAATAACTTTACTTTACCCATAGCTGAATTAAACCCAGATAAAGTAATAGCTGTATTTTCTATAATAACACCATCTTCATTAACTTCAGGAAAATATGAAAGTAAAATTTTTGCGAGGTCACTGACGGATTCTTCAGCTCCCATAAATTCATTATTACTAAAACCAGTATAGTGTGTAACATTCGGACCATCATAATTATAACGTCCTACAGCATAAGTTGAACTATTTTTATATTCTGGTTTAATAGAAATAAATGGAGTATATAATCTCAATATATCATCAAAAGTTTTTAATGTTACATATGCATTATATGCATTAAAATATTTTTGATCTTGAGTAAGTCCTGCATTTTTAATGTAGGCTTCATATTCTTTTATAGTATCTTCAAATACATTAATAATAGATTTAGGTTCTGAGTCAATGCTAATAGGAGTTAGAGGTTTTCCCATGAACTCACTAATAATAGATAAAAGTTCTTGTTTATATTTAAAAATTCCAGTATTTAAATTGGAATAACTTCCTAAAGTAGCATTTGCATCTATAAAAGAATCAGAATTAATATCAAATACAGACATAGAAATAATCTTTTTTGCTGTATCGTCAATCATTTTATTATATTGTCTTGAATTATCAATATAATATTGTTGAGGTGAAGATCCTTCGGGAGGAAGTTCAATACCTAATCTACTACTAATCTTTTTAGGTTCAGATACAGGTGTTGGAGCGGAGTCTGTATAGACTCCACTCACAAACATATTAAACACCTCATCTGGATTTGTAAAATGCTCATTTATGAACACTTTAAACGCATTTAAATCTGGTGAATCACCTCTAAGTAAGTTCTTCAGTAATGGATAATATGCTGAAGAATATCCACATTTAACACTCATTATTTTCTAATTTTGCTATTAAGTATTTCTGTACATTTTCTCTTAACTCATTGAGAGTTTCATTTGTACTAACTTCGTTATAATATGTACTTGCTATAGTTTCAGTTACTTCTGTATTTTGCATTAGAGCTTTAAGGTACATTAAAATATTAGGACTTGATTTATATAGATCCTTTGCAGAATTTAAATAATCTCTAAGTTCTACATATTCATTCATTGTATTAAACTCTCTAATTGAGTAAACTCCATCTTTATTTTCAAGTACAAAATTCTTTGAATTATTGTTCAAAGATACTAAAAATGGTACAAATTTCAAATTATTTCTAGAGATAATTGTAACATCATCTGGATTCTCTCCATAAGCTTGTTTAAATAAATTTTTAAGCATAGGAGTAAGATCATCCTTTATTTCCTTCATTACAATTTCAGGATTACTAGAGTCTCCAACAATTTGAATTATTGTATAATTTGGAGTAGTAACTTTATTTAATATTTCATTATTAACATCATTAACTGTTGATTCTAATAAGTCTATATTTGTAATTTGTTTGTTTACTCCAAACTGTTTAAACGCCTCATTAATTTTATTAATCTTTTGACGTTGTAAATCCTCTTGAATAGCTCTTTCAGGATTAACTTGAATCTTGTCATAATCTATAATAAAATCGTTTCCTATTAAATTAGAAGCATTTGTAGAATATAGTTTATTTGCAGTATCAACTTCATAGTAGAATTGAGATCCTGGAACTACTTTAACTGCATCATCAAATACATAAATACCTTGCTTAAAGTTTGGATTGTTTTCAATATGTTCTTGAAGTTTTTCAGTTTTTCCAACAAAGTCTGCAAAGATATTATATATCATAAATGATGGATCATTAAATTCAAATTTACCAACTCTACTAATATATCCTGTTTGCATTAACATTTGATTAGGATCAAAAGATCCAAATTCAGTGTTTAATAAAGAATCAAAATCAGAATAAGTTTTTCCATTAACAACATATTGACCATTCTCCATAGTTACTATTCTCTCAGTAACATTTCCTCTATCAGCTTGAGCTACTTTATCTTCATAAGTAACTCTAATTGCATTAGTATATCCTGATTGTGTATTTAGTAATGCTCCTAATCTAAATAATATAGTACTCTTATAAGGAGAAAAATATGCAAGTGAAATTAATTGTCCAGCTCTTTCTCTATTAAGATTATTTCTAACTTTAACATTTTTGTCTCCTGCTTTTCTTTGTGCATTAAATAAATTAACATTATTAATTGCAGTATGAATTATATTATCTAAAGAAGCAACACTATTTATTCCTATTAATCGAATTCTAGGATCATTTTGAACAGTATTTAAAATAGTTCCATCTTCTGCTACTTGTGCTTTTAAGTGAGCTTCAAATTCCTTTTGACTGACTAATGGATCAGCAGAGAATAACATAAATGTATTTCCTCTATTCTGATACATAAACGCATAGTTTCTTGAATCTGCTTCAAATGTATTTCCTACTCATTTAATATGATCTTGCCAGTCTGACTTACGTACTACTAAAGATACTAATTTTCCATAAGAAGAGAATAAACCTCCTTTATTTAAAGTACTTGTATTAAAATTAGATACATCAACAGTTGTTAATTCTCCTTCTCTTGTAAACTTAGCATAACTTCCAATTGTAAAATCTCCTGTATATATTCCAAATCTTGGAGTTGTAAACAATAGAGGAATTTGTGCTGTTTTATCTTTTATCTGAATTTTTGCTACTAATAATCCTCTTCGCCCATTATCATATGGAACTACTTCAAAAATAGGTTTAGTTTTTAGTGCAGTTTCTAGTTCACTAAAAGCACGACCCATAGCTCTATCTTTATTTAAAGCTTGTCCTAATCGTACAATTTCTCTTGGATTTTTATAATATCCATATTTAAAATAAGCAGCAATTAAATTTAAAGCTCTAATATATTTAGGAGCTGCAAGTTTACCTTTTATTCCTAATATATTAAATAAAGAAGATTCTGTAGCTTGATCATAATTTCATAAATTATTTAAATAGAAATCTGCAATATCATTCCATTTAGAAATATTTAAAGGATTATCTGTTATTCCTATATTCTGAGGAACTTCTTCAAGTATATCTACAGGAGGAGTAACAGATTGTTCAACATTAGGAGTATGTACTGGATTTTGATCTGTAACAGGAGGTTGTTCTCCAGTATTACTATTGAATGTTTGTTTGCTTTGTGCTTCAGCTACAGTATTTTTAGTCTCTGGTTCTACAGAAGCTTGTCTAACTGGTTCCTTAGGAGATTCACTAACTATTTCTGCTTCTGGTGTAGGTTCTACTCTTGGCTTAATATTTTGTTCTGAAGTTGGTATAACAGGTTCAGCTACAATTGGATTTGGATTTACTTCTTCATAATCAATAGATTCAGGACTATTCTCTAATAACTTAGTTCTTCAGTCTTTGAAATCACTAATTTGTTCAGGAGATACTTCAATACTTCCTGCACTAGTCATATCATTAATTGTGTTTAACTTTAAATCTAGACTAATCCCGTTATCTACAATAATTGTACCTTTTGTAGAACGTTGAGTTAATGTATATAAATCCTTAAGAGTTAAATAGTGTTTTCCACTCGTATCTTTCCAACTCTTGTCTATGATTGCAAATTCAAATTCATCACCTTGAACGCTATCTAATCCTACCACTTTAACATTATTAATAGCGGTATATTTAGCAGGATTATCAGTTATAATTGCAATATCACTAGATAATTTAGATAACTTTTCTACTATTTTAGGTACTTCATCTGAACTATTAATAAATTTCTCTCCACCAAACGTTTCAGTAGTTTCAAAATATTTAAGTTTAATACTATTTTCAGATAATATCTGTTTTGTTAATAAATCGATCTCACTTTCGAGCATACTTGGATTATCATAGTATTTATCTCAAGTTTGATCTAATATACTATTTAAAATAGTATAGTTATCATATTTTGCAATATTATTTGGACGTAGAGGAGCAGTTAAGTTTGGAGTACGTGTAAAATAAGTATCCTCAATTCCTAAATTTCTTCTTGCATTTTCATAGAAAATATAAGCTGAATTTTGTTTATAATCTCCTAATCCAACAATTAAAATATTATTTTTATTTGCTCATCTTGTAATTAATTCAAGATCGATTTTAGAAAACTGACTAATTTCATCAATAAATATGATTCTATTCTCAGTTTCTGCAAACATTGTAGCTGGATTTAATTTTAAATCCTTAAGAGTATATGTAGGTATTTCATCACTTCCAACAATTTTATTAATATCTGATTCAGAAATTTGTTTTCCCAGAATCTGTTCAATTAATTCTGCTTTCGTATATGATAAACCGTCATGCTCAATTGCTGCAGATAATCGATCTGTTTGTTTTCTTGTTGGAGCTACAGTTACAATTTTATATGCAGGCATCATTTTACGTAGCACATAAGCTACACCTTGTGTTTTACCTGTACCTGCTCCTCCAAATGTTGCAATAAAGTTTAATAACTGACTTTTATTCTGTATATAGCTATCATCTGATGTAGCTTTTGCTTTTGCAGATAAATATTTAACAAATTCATTAAATAAATCTTTTCTTTCAGATGTTGCGTGTATTAATCTAATTGCATATTCTTGAGAAAAAATTGGAGCTTTATTAAATGATTCATCAGTAATAACAGTTTTTAAGTTGTTATAGAAATTTGCAGAAGGATATGCAATTAAAGACAATAAATAAACTGCCTGATCATAATCAGTAATCGCTTCAGTATCTCTAGCAAGCTTAGTAGGTCTTGCTGTAATTAAAGAAGTTGGTTCGAATAGTGAAGTGATGCGGTCAACTATTTCGCTATTAGATAATTTTTGATCATCTATAAGTTGATAGATTTTGGTTTCTAATCTAATAGAAGCCTCTTCAAATTCTTTAAAATTACTCTCCTTAATTTCTCCTGATGGAAAATCTGATTCAGCAATTAATTGGTTAAGATCTAAGTTAAATAATGATGCAAACTTATCTTTGATTACAGAATTTTCATTATTAAGTAACAGATTTGTAAATCTCTGTCTCATATTAATAGCAATATCTTTCTGTTCTCTAATTTTTTGTGCATTATTATTTTCTGCAATATTTATTAATGTATCAAGTCTAACCTTAATTGCTTTAAGATCTGAAGACATATTAACTGCAGTTTCTGTATCAATTTCTGCAAGCAGATCTTTAGCTAATTTTTTCTTGAACTTATTAATTTGAGTATTATATCCTCCGTCTATAGAAGCAATAACAAGAGAATTTAAAATATCAATAAATCTACTGGTTTCTTTAAGTCTAGTTAAAGCATCCTTATTATTAATAATATAATCCTCTAATGAATCACTATTAAGGTAACTATTATACTCTTTTACAATCAAATTAACAATATTTTGACTAATTCCATTAGTAGATACTGCAAATTTTTCTAATAACTCATATGCAGGGGATACCTTAATTTCAGATTTAAGATCTGAAACCTCATTAATAAAATCAATAAACGTTCTTCCAGATATTCTCGGAATAATTCCAGCTAATATTTCATCTGCACTTTGTCCTAAAAAGTCTGATAAATTTACTAATCCATCACTTTGTAAAAGATTTTGATATGCAGTTTTAATTTGATTTATATCTCCTTTTGATACAATATCTTGAAAAACAGCTAAGTCATTTGCAATTCCAAGAGTCATTGACTCATATCCTACACTATCACCTTCTGTTCTTTCTATATATGTATTAATAGCTTTTTCTCAATTAGCTGCAGCAATTCCTTCAGTAAATCCATTTACATAAAAATAACTCTTCATTAATGCAACAAGGTCTACATCTGTTACATCAGTATATAAAGAATTGGTCTTTAAATAGTTTAAGAAGTCAATATAGCTATTTGCATATGTATTTAAGGCAGCTTCATTATCAGCTATAAATGTATCTGGTCTAGCTAATACTTTTCTACCTTCTTCACTCAGCTCCTGAGTTAATCCAAATTCATGTCTTTTAACTAAGAAATCTTTGTAGTTTTCAGTTAATTGTAATTTAGTTTGAAGTTCAGATACTTCTTCATTAATTTCAACTCCTTCGGGAAGTTTAGAAATAGCTTCATCTATTTGTGCCTTTAGATTAGCAATTTCTTTATCAATGTTTTTAATACGATTAGTTTGAATAGTTTCACCTGGAGCATAAGCTTTACTTAAGTCTACAGTTTTTTGAGATACAGCTACTAAATCTTGTGCAATAGATTCATTTAGACTATTAAATAAATCATACGCAGCAAACACCTTTGTTTTCTCAGTTGATTTAGAATATTTTTCATATTCTTCTTTAATCACAACTTTTTCATCAGATGTTAATTGATCGAAGTCTTTCTGATATCGAACTTTGGTAAAATTATGAATACCTAAGTCATCAACAAAAGCAGTTGCTAATGCAGGAGTAGCTGCAAATCTTGCTTGCCCAAAATAATAGTCATTAAGTTCTCCAGAGACTATTTTATCACGTCTTGCTCTTAAATCATCAAGTTTTGCTTTTAGTCTTTGAAATTCTACATCATTTTGAGCTGCTGCTATTTTGTTATCCACATCTTTAGGAGTTTTAGGCTCAAGTTCAGTAGGAGTAATCTTAGATTCTAAAGCTACTTTAGTTTTTAAGATATCTTCTGTAAGATCATTCCAATCAGAGAATATTTTACTATAAACTCCAGTTTCAATTAACTGATTTTTAAGGCTTTCTCTCTGAATATTCTTAGCTAAATTTTCAGTTACATTAATACCAGTCATAGCTGATAATGCTTGTAACTCTTCATCAGAAATGTTTAGTCCCTCTTCATTGATAATACTATCAATCCTATCGATGTAACTATTAATTTGGTTATAAATAATATCGTTCTGAGATTCTCCTTCTTTTGCAGATTCGTAATTAATTTTATATCCGTCAGGATCTTTAATAAGTTCAAACGATTTACCTGAAAGATTTCTACTTCCAAGAGCTCCTTTATCACGTAATCTTGTTAATTCTCTTTTTAAATCAGAGGTTTTGCCATTTCTTATTAAGTATATAATTTCTTGTAAAGAATCATTAGGTTTTTGAATTGCCTCATCATTTATAGAATTAATTCTTGAATCTCATTTTTCATGTAAACTAAATACAGCACCACCAATAGCACCTCCCATAAATGCAGAAGTATAACGTGCAAACGCTTCTTCTGTACTTATACCAAAATCGAGTTGTTTATCCTCATCAATAATACCCAGTGCGTTTAAAGCTGAATAAAATCCTTTTATTATGTCGGATGAAACCTCTTCCATTACTTCTTCAGAACCTTCATTGAAACTATCATATAAAATATTTCCAGGTTTCATTTTGGATATTCGCTGCTGAATTTGGTTTTTAGTTTTCATTACCCAATTTGCAGCAGCTTTGGGAGAAACAACTCCTTTGTTGATGTTTTCATTAGTTACTTTTTCAGCAACGTCTTTAATAACTCCTTTTACAGATGTACGGTCGAGATATGTACCTTTAAACCAAAAATCTTTAAAATAGTCATTATTCATTAATCCAAACATTGCTCCCATTACAGATAGCATTCCTAATCCTGCAACTCTATCAGATGCTCCAGCTTGCTTAAACGCATCATAGGCATCTGTAGAAGAGGTTCCTGCCATATAAGCTAAAGATAAAGCTCTACCTCATTTAATTGTATTTTCACTAACATTTTCTTTACCTACTATTCACTTCGGTATTTGCCCAATTACTCTTTGTTGAAATAATTGTCTTGAGCTATCTTCAACTAATTTTCCAATATTTTCTACGTTTCAGAAACTATTTCTTCCATAATCAGAAACACTTCCATCAAATCTAGAAAACCAAGCTTGAATATCGGTAGCAGTTTGTGCTGATTTAGAGTTAGTTAAATCTCCCTTAGCAATACCTTCGATACTTCTAAATAATACTGGGAATAATTTTCCTATTTCAACAGCAGCTGTCATACCACCATATACTTGTCCAACATATGGAATAAGCATTGGACCTACTTTAAATAAAACCTTTGCTAAGGTACCTCCAACACTTTTATCTAATCCATCTGAATCAAAGAAATCATATTTATTCCATTTACTTCCATCAACAGTTAATGTATCAGAGATATGTAAAATATCTTTCCCTGTAAGTGGTCTATTTCCTAATGTTTCATAAAATGGATCTCCCTCACTATTAAATTTTAAATCTCCTGCTTTATGTGAAACAGTTCTTCCATTTACTTCATGAGTTCCATCTTCATCTCATTGAGCTAATACAAGTGTAGGACGAGCTATAGCACCTAGTCCACCTCATTCATTAGGTGTTCAATCCTCAAACTTACCAGTATCATAATTAAATATCTTATTGGTTTGAGCTACTTCACGTATAGACATAGTTGGACCAGAAGTTTCATATAGATTAACTATACCTCGACTTCTTCTTTCAGGATTAGAGAATTTAACTAATCTTGAACTAACATCCAGTACATCACCGCCGAGAGGTGCAAAATAATCTGCAGGATCATATGTAAATGAATCCATAGCAGTACTTGCTAAATTAGCTTCATCTGCACGATTATATAAGTCTAAAACGTCTTTATAATATGTGTCGAATTTTTGATTATCAAATTCTCCTCTATCGTTTTTAAACGCCTCTTGTATTTCTGGTATACCTTTATAATATTCTCTATCTTTAACATTAGAGTTATCAGGAGTTATTCCTAAATTAACTAACTCTTGAACACTTTTGTCTGGCTGAAAAAATAGTGCCGCCAGCCAATCATTTTTCTTCTGATCCATCATACTTTAAAAATTAGCTTTTATGCTTTGTTGTTGTTTTTTCAGATTTGCCTGATTATATATATCTCTATATTCACTAGCACTTCCAATTTCATGATTAGATGCAACAGTTGCAAGTTTAGAATCATGCATAGGCATAAATATCATTCCTTTATACATTGAATTTTTATTGCCATGAAATATTTTTCCAAAGAAGCCTGGCTTAAAGTTATCAACCTTTTTGTCTGATTTCTTTACTACATCTCCTCCATAATTTACATAAGTTGAATAGATATTAAATATTCTATCTTTATCTGGTCCATCAACATGTCATAACCAAGGAGAATTACTATCAAAGTCAATAGCTTTATCACTAGCATAGCCTGATAATCCAAAAAATACCATCATATCTTCAGGTCTGAATTTCCATCTATTAGTTTCAGTATCAAACTCTAAGTCTAGATCATATTCATGTAATTTTTCTATCATTCTTTGTCTAGATACATTAGGATTATCTTCAATTCATTCCTCAAATTTTGTATATCGATCATATGCATCTAAGTCAGGCTTATAAACTCCCATTTGTTCTGCATCTCGATCTTTTGGAAGTCACATTCTACTAAGTGAACTAGAACCATCTCAAACAATTCTATTTAAATCAATATCTGATATTCTTTGATCTCCAAAGAAAATAGAATTTTTATCAATAAGATTACCAACTTGAGCTTCATCTAATACAGTTTTCATTGTATTTTGAGTTACTTGCTTTTCGTTTTTATCTAACATTGGATAATCTCTAGTTACAACCTCTAATCCTCCTTTAGCCGTTGAGGTCGATAAAACTGCAACTTTAGGATCTACTACTCTACCTGCAGCAACAGTTTCTAAATAACTTCTATTAACATCCTTATCAGTTCCTCCAGAACTTCCATTACCTGCTTTAGATGCAGTTGAATCATAATCTAAAGCTTGTGTATTTTCTACACTATGATTTGTATGTTCAACTACAGCAATTTGTAGTAATCGTTTTACATCTTCAGGATTACTTGGATTAAAACCTTCAGCAGCTGCTTGAGCTCTTAAGGCATTTTTCATATTTTGTGGAAGGGTCTTATATAAATAATTAACAGCTAAATCAAGACTTTCTTTATCATGATATCCTTGATTAGATGTACTATTTGATTCTGTAACTTTATATATTCCGTCTGGACCATTAAATCCTAATAATTGTTCAAATCCTTTTTCAATTTTATTCTGATATTTAGAAGTATATCTATCAAACTGGTTTGAGGATTTATTAGTTCCGAACGCTCCAATAGTAGCTTTTACATAATCTACTATAGATTTCATTCCAACTGTATTAGATAAATCTGTAAGGATACTATTATTATATGCTAGTTCTGGACGTTCTTCTCGAAGATGAATTAATTGAGAGTTAGTTAATGCTTGATATTTTTGTGGATTTTTATAATAAGTATCTGCAGATATAGTCTTAATACTGCCATCTTTATTATATACATATAAGCTACCTTCATTACTAATTGCAACTTCAGACCCAGATCCTTCTTTAATAATTTGTTCTGATGCAGTTTCATGTAATTCGTTATTATGTTTAATTCTATTAGCTAAAGATTGCAATCTAATTAAATCAGACATATCATATTGATTACTCTGTCCAGATACAAATAACTCACCTAAGTTTTGAGATTTTCTTAAAAAACTGTTAGCTCTATCTAAGAAGTAATCCACATCATTAGGTAATCCATTCTCTTTAAGAACATTAATAATTTCTTTTTGAATAAGTTGTTCTTCTTTATTTTCACTTGTTTTAGAGGTCTGAGTAGCAGCTTGTGTAGGCTCTGCAGCATCTCTAAAAAAGGGGGTATAACTAATACCCCCGTTTTGATATCTCTTTATCCTCATATTTATGACATCATTTTTAGAAATAACTTAATAATGTTATTATTTAGTTCTCCAACAGCCTTATTGATAGCTTTTTGCTGGTCTAGATATTGTTGCTCATCTGTTTTACGTAAATATCTACCGCCAGATTTATAACTATAAGGTATAAATCTTTGAATAGGAATTTGCTCAGGATTAGTATAATTAATTAAATATGGTTTTGTATCTAATTTGTTTCCTCCAAGCCAAAATCTTCTTTGAGATTGCTGATAAGGATTAACTAAAGCCTCAATTCCATATTTACTTCTATTAGTAGCAATATCTCCAGAATATTTGTAATTTAAATAATCATCGATTTTCCAACCACTATATTCTGGATTTTTACCCTCATTCTGTTGCCAATTATAGAACTCATTAATTTTACTATTTCTAAAATTAGTAAGCCAATTACTGAAATCTCCAGCAGCCTTTTGTTGTGCTAATTGAGCTTGTAAAGCTTGTTTTTCATTTAGATCCTTGGCATAGTCTCCTCTTAACTGATAAATAAGATTCTTAACATTTTGAGTTTGTTGCGTAATCTTATTAGCATCAGCCATATCTAACTGAGCTAAACCTTGTGCTCAACGGTTTCTATTCTCATTAGTTATCTGAGTTCTAATATTAGCGTATTGTTGTTTTTGAGCAAGTAACTTATCATTATATTGATCTATCATTTGAGAAAATTTAGCATCTCTTTCTCCTTCTAATTGATCAACATTCATATCTCTCATAAGTCTTTCTGCTAATACTTTATTTGGATCACTAGTCGATGTCTTATATTGACGCATACTTTTAATGCGATCATTATACATTCTATGCAACCCATTATCACTAAATCTAGAGTAAAACTCAGTAGGCATTTGTTGTTGAGAACCTATCATTCCTTTACGAATAGCATCTTTCATTTTTTGGGTAGTACGATTGATACCTATTGTAGAAGTAATAAAGTCTCCTATTCCCATTACCATATCAGGATTAATATTAAATCCTTTTCCTTTGCCATGTCCAAAAGCTGTATAATCAGAGTTATCTGTATTATATGAGGATCTGTTTAAATTAGACAAAGTTCTACTAGTAGAATCATTAAGTAATTCTTCTTTTGAATCTAACCTTCCTTTAAACCCAAGATTATTATTAATTTGAGCCATTTTAGCATCATTTAAAATTGAATTATACTGATTCCTCACTACAGTATTTTGAGGTGATTGAACAGCTTTATTTAAGCTTGTAGAAGCACGTTTAATAGGAGTTCCAACAACAGCAACTGGATCTACTTGTACATTAATCGGATTATGATTTTTATCTAGCATATAATCAGCTACACTAGTTCAATTTTGATCTATTGGAGTACTAAATGTAGGATACTTAGTACCAGGTTGTGCTTTTATAATTTTACCGCCTTTTTTATAAAATACTGGATTATTCTCTGGTTTATAATACCAGAGATGTTGTGGTTGATTACTAAATATTCCTAAGTTAGGAGCTAAGTTAGAATAGATTGGCATTGTAATAGGTCTCCGTTTTAGAGCTGTAACAGATGTAAACATTTCAGGTCCTCCGAAAAATCTTTGAACTTGAGAAGTTTGTTTATCTGCATAGTTCTTAAAATAAGGATTGCTTCTATTAGTTTTTGCATCTCTAGTAGCAGCAGTCTTATTCCAATTTCACCAACCCATATCATCTGGATTCCTATAAGTACTAGGAAGTTCATCATATTTAAATTGTCCTGTATTAAGTCCTTTACTCATTGAAGACTTCCAAGGTTTTTTCCAATTGAAATTTACATTAGAGGAACGTTTAATACCATATTCAGAAAGTAAGTCAGTAATATTATCTGTTTTAGCTTTACCTAACTTTCCAATAATTATTTCTTCTAACTTTTCAGTTTTTTGATTTTTTGGAAGTGAATTAACCGACTCAATCTCAGAACGACCTAATTTAATAGTAGGAAGATTTTTATTATTAGTTGGTTTTAAGGTAACCATATCAGAGTTTCCTCCTTTTAATTTTGCACTTCCTGTGTTACGTTTTAAATTAGCAAAACCTCTAACTCCATTTAATACAGTACGAACATCTTTAATAGTTCATTTACCATCTTGAATATTTTCTCATGCAGTTGCTAATCCAGATGCAGCACTTCCAAAACTAACTCCTCTAGTTGCTCACTTAACAGCATTTGCGACAGCCTTAGATTTCTTTAAAGCTTTAGCTATTTTTGCTGCCTTAGCTCCTGAGCCAATCCCAGGAAGTAAAGTAGCTGCATCTAATCCTAGATTAAGTGCTAAATTACTAACATCGCCTCAATCTAATCCATCTCTAGCAATATCTGCTCCAAAACCAGTTAATGAACCTACTGCACCAACTCCAGCTCCAGCAACATTGCCAAATCCTGGTACAAAAGTAGCACCTAAAGAAGCAGCATCTGCAACTAAAGCTGCAATTTCAGCTTTGTCAGCAGCAGTTAATTGTGTACCATCTCCAATAGTTTTTTCTTCTCCAGCAGCGCGAAGTTTTTTATCTGATTGTTGAATTGCTTGTTTACTAGCTTTTGCACTATTAACTCTATTTGCAGCAACTCCTCCAATTTGATATTTAATAACTCCTCCGTTTTTATTACTTGGAACTCTATAAGCTAAACCTAATTGTTCTAAGCCTTCAGGAGTAGTAATACTTCTTAGAGCAGAATTACCTCCTGTTCCTGAATATTGTTGTTGATACTTACCAAGCGTTTGAGTTTTAATTAAATCCTGAAATAATTGATATAAATCAGGATATTTTTGTCCAATAATTGGATTAAACTTAGCATGACGAGTACTAATTGTAGCTATATATGGATTTCTAATAATATCACTAATATATCCCTTAACTTCTGGATCTCTTAAGATTTCAGGATGTTGCTCAATATATTGTCCTAAACGAGAATCAATATTCCAATAATAATTTCTCATACTATCTTCAGATCCAGGTAAACGACTATTTAATGTATAGTTATCATTTCCTGGGTTTTCGTCATGAAAATAGTATAATTGAGTTTGAGGATTATAATACAATGTAGCTCTTGTTTGAGGATTTGAAGCATCTCCAGTACTTGCTACTTCTTTATATCCTCCAGTATTTCCTATAGTATAGTAACTATTAAAAGCAGTTGTAGGATTATTTTCATAGTAAGAATTAACTATATTTGGATCTAATTGCTCTTGTAAAGTATTATTATAATTAATTCTTTGTTTAGTTAAAGGATCAATATATACTCTTTCTGCTAAAGTTCTTAAAGGGTGTCCATAGGGATCAAACTGAGAAGAATCTTCAGGATTGTAATTAGGAAAATAATCATAAACTAAAGGATCACCTGCTTGTCTAACATAGTTACCAGTTAGATCTGCAGCATATCGATTTGGTTGAAAATACGGGGACCACATTGGATTACCTTCTGAATCAACAGAAGTACTAAACCATGGAGATCTAGAACGATTTTCATCCCAATATTGTTTAATAATTGAAGAATTACCAGCAGTTCTCTTATTATCTGCTACAAAATCTAAATACTTTTGAATTTTAGATAAACTATCTTGGTCATCACCCCTATATACTTTTCCATTAATAACAAATAAACCAGAGTCATCTGGAATATAATCCGCATAACTTCCATATTTTCTTTTAAATTCATTATTAAGTCATGCATCTCCAGTTCCAATATATGATAATAATTCTGGATTATTTATAGTTACATTCCCATTTGAATCAACGTTAAATAGGTTATGGTACTTATCATAATCTCATCCTGCTTTACTTCAGTTTTCTTTTGTTTTCTTAAGTTCTTCTTGTGCAGGATCTACTTCTTTTTGAGCTTGAACAGGTTTACTTCCTTCTAAAAAGATACCAATATCATCTAATGCCATAGCATCTTCATCCGTCCAATTTCCTTGTTCAAGCCTAGATATAATATCTTCTATGCCTTGCTCACCATATTTATTGTAAAAGTCTATATAAGCTTGCTTATCTAAATCATTATAGCCTTTAAATTGATCATTATCCCCATAACCTGCAATATCTTTTAGACTACGAAGTCTTCTAGTTGCTTTTAGATTATTAGCTCCATTTATATAAACTCTATTTCCATTTACTAATTCAAAATCTCCAGTATCTTTATTACGCTTATATTCCATAGTAATATCACTAGACCAATCTCTAATATTAATTGGATCTAATGCTTCTACTGGCTTTTTATATTGAAAATCCTTTAAAGCATGAACTGCATTTCTTGCAGTATTTTCTTTTCCCCTTCATAGATTTCCAAAACTTCTGCCAAGTCTACTTCGACGTTTACCTAAACGTTCTGCTTGATTATTAGTAACATCAAACTGTACTCCTTCTAATCTATCGGCACTAGAATCATATGATAAATTAGCACCTGATCTTAGAGCATCAGTTATTTTACTAAATTGATATGCAGTATCTTGATCTAATGTTTTTCCATAAGAAGACATCTGATTTAGAAAATCATCATCAACCTGATATTGATTACCATCTATAGTAAAAGTGCCGTATTTTTGAGTAGGAGTAGAACCGCCTTGTTGATATTTAATTACTTGTGCCATTTTATCACACTTACTTTATATATAAAAAGGGAGATTGATCATGTCAAATCTCCCTTTTATCTAATGATCATTAAATTACTTTTTGCTGAAAAACTTATTTTTCATTTCTCCGCCATTTTCTTTTTTAGCGCATTTCTTACGACCTACCATTTTTCCACCCTTTTTGAAAACTGGTTCTCCTTCAGGAGCTTGACCTACAGGACCTTGTGGTCCTTCGCTCATAGCTTGCTGTAAAAGAGCTAAGAAACCTTCGCAGACTTGAGCCATTGCTTGACAGTCTTGCGTCTGTAATGCTTGAGCTGCCATCTCTGCTAACATTTGTAGTGGATCTTGTCCACCTTGTGGACCAGCAGGTGCTGCAGGAGCAGGAGCGGGACCGCCTTTTTGATACTTTTTAACTTTCATAATTTAAATTATTTTAATTTTTATAGATATCTCATAACTCTATGATTGTCATATATTCATTTAATGCCCAAAGATAACACTTTAGTTCTTAATATCCAAATAAAATTACTAAAATTTTCATTTACACTAAATTTTTATGAAAACACTTGCCACATTAGCAATAATATATTATCTTTGTCCTACAACCCAAGAGTATAAAATGAGTCTATTTCATTCTCTTTGGAGATGCTAGATTAAACATGAGGCAATATAGGGTTATAAAAGATAGTTAATATCTTTTAAGGAGAGTAAGAAATTACTCTCCTTTTTCATTTTATCTATTTTGGCGATTCAACGTATTCTGGATCTCGATTATCTTGTTTTTCTAGTATTTTAAACATGTATTTACCTAATTTTTTGTAGGCATTTTCAGTTTTTTCTCTGTTAGCTTTTTTAGCTTTCTTTATTAATTGCTTAGTTTCCAGGCGACTAATAATGCGTTCACCTCCTACAAGATCCATTTGAGGTTTTCCATCAGATCCGAGAATGTACATTTTATCTACTTCTTCTTCGCTAATATCATCTTCATCATCCTCAAAATCTAACTCATCTCCTATTTGAATTCCAGAATTAGCATTAACTTCAAGTACATATTTAGTGGTGTCTTCAGAATCAGAAGGTTCAGAAACTATAACTTCTGAACTATGAGCTTTACCTAATACAACATTATAAACTTCATCGTCTTGATCTATGAAGATTAGATCAATATCGAATTCCATTTCCTCTGTATTAAATACAACCTGACCCTGATCTTCAGGCATAACAAATAGCATACCTTCATCATTATCCATAGATTCTACATTAGAGAGACCTTGAGTTCTTTCCTCTTCTGTTTCTGCAACTAAGACTTTATATTTCTTATCTGCTATTTCAATTATCGTTTCTTTCATCGTTAAAATTATTATATAATCCAAAACCAAGCATTACTGGTATATTTCCTATTGCATATTTCATTTTAGAATCTCAGTATTTAGAAGGTTCTTTTGAAACTCCTAGATTTTTTCAAAAACTTATATCTTCTAATTCTTCATTACGTAAGTCTCCGATACGATCTAAATAATCATTAAGGTACCGTGTTCGTAAATAAGGTCTTTTAATTATCTCCTCAAATTCCTTCTCTGGCATTTTTTCTAGAAACTCAAATAGCTCATTTCTATCAGAATTAATTTCAGGATATCGTCCGTTTCTTTTATAAAATTCATTTACAAACTCTTCACGGAGTTGTTCATTAACAGCTCTACGTTCTATTGTAGTATTACTTCCAGGAATAGTCTCTATTCTAGTTGGATATGCCTCCGTGATTAATTTTTCCTGTTTTGAAGTTAATTCAGTTGGCAATATCTGACCGTCATATACGTATTTATGATTTAATTCATGAGTCATAGTAGATCTATTAAACCCAGTATTATTTAAGAATACATAATTTGTTAAGTCTCTTTCATTAGATCGTTTAGGAAAGAAATATCCATGAGCTAATTGATTTCCTTTAGTAGAATTATAAATCGCTACTCTAGGATTAGTTGAAACAATATTTGATACCTTATATCCCTCTCGTTTAGCTATATTATATGGTATAGATTCGAAGTATTTAGTTTTTTCTGAAGGTACTGGAAGATCTTCAATAATATCTAATTCTTCATTTTTAAGTTTTATTTTTGATAAATCGTCTCCAGTTTTAGGATGTTTTTTAGTAAAAGTATTTGGAGTTTTATCTTTAACTACTTCTGCATATTTTCTAAGTTTATCTAAATATCGTTTTCTTAACTCAGAATTAGTTGAATTTTGTGTATTTGTAGGAATAGAAGGAAACGTATATGGTTGAACTCCTTGGTTAAGAAATCTATTTCTAGTAAAATTTATTCCTCTTTTTAATAATCCTAGACTACCTCCAATATCTAATATATCTCCAATTCCAGATAAAACAGCTTTTCCATAATTTCCTGCTTTAGCTTCTCTATAAGTTTTTTGTACTCCATTATCACTAAGAAAATTTCTAGCTCCATCAACAGTTAATCCTATGTCAATTCCTGTTTTAATTCACTTTGGTAATTGACTATATATTCAAGATGCGCTTGGCGCCGCCAAAGCTCCTGCTCCAATTATTGCTGAAGCATACATAGCTGTATTTAATCCTTCATACCCTCTTCTCTGTCTAGTAGCATCCTCTCCTATCTTTCCTAACAACTCTCTAGCTTCTTCATTTCCACTATTTGCAGAAGATGTTAATGTAGAAATGTGTTCTCTATATTTACTAGGATTAGTTTCTTTTAAATCGTTAATTCTTGTCTCTAAAGATGTAGTTGGCTTTGGAGGAGTATACAGCTCTGGATTTTTATTGATATTATCCAGAGCTGTAACAACTTGTGATCTTATATCTAATGGCATATTACTCTATACTTTTAATTAGTCCACTTCTATCATCTGTATTCTTTAATAGTTCATGACAAACTAATTTTCCAGCTTCAATTGCAATTTCATTAGATGAATCTTCTTGATATGCTTTATATAAAGCTTCAAGTTTATCGGTAAATTCTTTTCTAAGTGTCCATTCTTCCTTTTCAATTTCTGCTGTCTGAACAATTCCTCCTTCAGATTGTGCTACTACAGGAATTCCTTTTTTAGTAATTTGATCTTTTAATTCTGGATTTACATTTTCTAAATGATGTTTATGTGCATGTAAGTTTCCTTCAGGAATTAAATTCATCTTACCTCCGAGTTGGAATTTTTGTGTTTCTGTAGATTGTGTTGGTCGTTTCTGTAAGAATGCTCTAGCTTCATCTAATTCAGGAAATTTCATTCCGTTTTTAGCCAAGGAATACATATTATCTAATCCATTATAAGTATTGAAGTTTTTACTAGCAAGAGACTGACCTATTTGATTATTCAGTCGCTTTTTACCTGCATCTGTAATATCTAAAGTAGTATTTTGCATTCTTCTAGCTCTAGTTATAGCATTTTGGCCTTTTCGATGAAATCCAAAGTCAAATAATCCAGCTTTTTTATTACTATATTTATCAATACTATTACTGATAAATTTCTTTGAACCACTATATTCGTTACTAATATCAGATGTATTATCTACTAATTTATTAATACGCTTTCCTCCAATACCATTAATTAAATTTAATGCAGCTCCAGCAGCCATTCCAATAGGGCCAAGCATACTTAGACCATCACTTACCATTCCTTGTATTTGAGAACCAGTACCTTCAACACGATCTTTAGTTCCTCCAATAAGATTTCCTATAGTTTTAGCTCCAGTATTAATCATTCCACCCATAGGATTAAATTGACTTACTACATTGTGTCCTATGTCTTTAACTCCAGACATTACTTGAGCAGTAGATCCAGTTTTCTCATTTCCTACAAGGGCTGTGTTAAGATTTCCAATGAACTGGTCTCCCATTTGAAAAGCTCCTCCAAATTTGCCATTTAGCTTATTTACAGTTTCTGCTCCAGCAAATGTATCATTCTGTCAATTTCTAACAGAATCTACAGTTTTTTGTGAAAACATACCTTTTGCGGTAGAGAAAGGATTCCTTTCATCTGCATCAGAATCAGATTTAGTATCTTTAAAATTTCCAATATCTGATTTGATTTTATTCATAGAAGCACTAATGAAAGCATTATAGTTTCCTAAGTTAAGACCAAGCTGTTTTAACATATCTGGACTAATAATATTCCCAGAACTAACTCCTCCTATTTCCATTTTTTTTATTCTTTTATGCATAACTTTGAGTCATTAATGTTTGTAATGCAGTAATAATAACAAGTTTATCACCTTTATATTTAACTCTAATTCTTGCATATTTATCTCGAACTTTAGTTGCCTTTAATGGAGATTCAAAATCATTAGAGCTTGTTTGTTCATAATATATTGGTTGTACTTGGAAATACCAAGAATCTTCACTATAGTATATATTACCTAATCGTCTTCCATATTCTTTTATATTTAAACAATCTGCATGTACATTTAAGTAATATTCATTTCGAATTGGATCTCATGTAACTTCTGTTTTATATCCTTTAGATTCTTTATCTAAATAGATTTCTGGGAAATTAGCATTTGTAGATTCATTTTTATTAAAAGTTTTATTTCTATAAATAGCTCTTTTACTAAATTCATATACATCTCCAGTAATTTCTATTTCAATAGAATTTGGTTCAACATTATTAGATATTATTACTAAATTGTCAAATATTTTATGAATTCCTTTTGGTTCATTAACTATAAATTCAAACTCAAAAGGTTCCTGTTTATTATATCATTTAGTAGGTAATATTTGATTTGTTTCATCACTATCAAAATAATTTATCTCATCAATAATGTTACTTCTACCGTGTACGAAAATATTATATAATAGTGCCTTATTTCAATCATCTTGATATTTCAGCATGTCGAATTCTTTTAGCGCTTCATAAGGAATAATAGCTCCAGCTGTATACGACCGTTCAATTCCAAAAACAATACAATTACTCATAAGGTTTCCACTCTCATCTTCAGAAGGATTATCTTCTGATGAAGTTACAACATATGGAGTATATTTTACTTCAATAGTATAATATAAATAGCCTCTGTCTTCTTTTCTGTATAGATCTTTAAATTCTATTGAAAACGGAGCCGCATCCTTCTGTTCAAGATAATTAGCATAGATTATTTTCTGACGATCCTCTTCTGATTCAGCATCTATAGCATTTCCAACATTTTTATTTTTAATTTCAACCCAATTCTCACTTACTTCATCCATAAGCCAGGTTTCTTCATTTGCTTTGCATTCAATAAGTGAATCAGTTTTTATTTCATCTTCATCTCAGTAATATCCTTTTATAACAACACTATTAATATTATATCCATCATATCCATCAACTGTGAAAGTAAACTTTGAGTATTCTCTATCAGAAGTAACATATTTTCCAGTTCATTCTTCTCCTACCTTTACAAGATCATCAGTTTTTCGAAGATTATTACTTATTATACTAAATATTTTACTCTTAAGCAAATCAAAACTAAAATATGTATTATTTATATTTTCTGATAATAAAGGAACTCACGAATATCTAGTAACTCACATGCTACGTACTTCATTATAACATATATTCCAAATTTTATCATCATTATAAAAAGTGAACATAACATCATTTTTATAAGCATTAAAGTGAGTTTTAACATTTCTTGTTCCTAATGCTACTGTTTTTTCAAGTTCCTTAAGATTTATTTCATCATTAAGGAATCTTTGAATCGTAAAATCAGATATAAGTTCAAGACCTCTATCAGAAAATCTCCAAATTTTCTTAGCATATGTATCAACACCATATACTGCTCTAGGAGTTCTTATAATAGAGTCTTTTCATATAGAACCATACATATCAGATATAATTGTCATTTGCTTTTGTAATACTCCAGATCCATACATATGAATATTTTGCCCAGTAGTAGTTTGAATAAGAGCTTTTTCATTTATTGGAACAATAGCTATAGCGTGCTCAAATACAGTTAATAGATTTCCTCCTCAAGGAAGAATTTTTACTATACCTCCATATTGTCTATCTAAATCTTCATATGATAATCCTTGGAATACCTTATATGAGTTCTTAAAGTTTCCATCTACCTGAATATCACTAAACATTATACGAGTATCAAACTCGTCAACTTCATAAGGTACATCTATGTGCTTATAATTTCTTTTAAATCCTAGAGTAGTACTATATCCTCTATTATATAAGTTACTTTCTGGAATTTTAGCAGAAGATTTAGTAGACATACCTTGTATAGGATAAAATCCTCTTGGATTTCCCATTAATGCAATTTCTTCTGTATTAAACTCATCAATGCTTCTAAGAGAAATATTATTATTAGATAATCCTTTAAATGTTATTCAACTTCCAATAGCTACTGCATTAATATCTCCAATATTTATATCATCCCAGTTTTCAGTATTTCTAATACCTTTAAAATTATCTTTTCAAGTATTAAAATCTACTATTGTATCATTTGTAGGAACTGTTTGAGAAGTGAAATTTCTATGTAATCTAATGGTAGTTGTATAAGTAAAGCAATCCCCACGATATAATATTGGAATGACGCTTCAATTAAATTCTATAGAATTATCTTCTTCGTCTTTATAATTAGTAGTACAATCTGTAATATCCTTGTCTTTTATCATACTAGTATCTGTAGCATATCTATCAGATACTGCAAAGTAAGGAGAATTATCATCGATTCTTATTTGAAAATATTCCTTATTAAATGTTTCGGAGTAATTTTTTATATAAACATTATATAATGATGATTTACCAAGTAAAGTATTACATCCTACAAAATCAGTAAATACTCCTCTAACTAATTGAGCATCGCTTGATTCCATATCCTCTTTTCCAAAACAGGTTTGTTGTTTAATTTCTTCTTGCATTCCTGCTCTAGTACAAAAGATATTATCATTAATAATTTTCTGAGGAATATCCGAGTCTATATATAAAAGTTCGCTTGTTGTTTCTGCATTTGTACTTTCAACATTTGTTAAATCTAAGGTATAACTTCTTCCTGATGCGTTATATTGATTAAACTTGTATGCTTCTACTAATTTATATCTATCTGAGTTAAGTAGAGATTGCATTTGCTTATCACACTTAACATCTGCTGATAATAATCCTGAATAGCTACAATTGTTACTATATATAAGTTTTGAATCATAATCGTTAATCAATACCTTATTTTTATTTACAAAAGATTCTGTTACAAGCTTTGGATTTTGGCCTCCTTCAGAAAGATCAAGACAAGGAACTCCACTTACAGTGTCAACTCCTATAGATAACCCAGAGAATAAAAATGTTGGAATACGCTGTTGCCTAACAAAGTAGTATCCCTTAATATTCAGTTCTTTAAGTTTATTAATTACAAATTCAGGGATTCTAATTTTTAATCCCAATGGCTTCACAGATTTTCCGTCATGATCAATAATAGTCTTATCTTTAGTGAATCTAAATACTCCTCTTGTATTTTCTAAAGTTTCTAAAGATATAAAATCTTTATTTTCTATAGTTTCAGGATCTCTTAAGTCTATATTATAATCATAATTACATTTATTACTTGATATTATCTCTCTATTATCCCCTTTTTCTTTAAAATGATAAGTTGAAAGATTAAAATCAATACCTCTAAGATTATATACAGGAGATAAATGCTCATCATTATATATAAATACTACTCCTAGCCTATAAATCTCCCCAGGAAAATACCCAAGTCTATAATATATATTATATGGAGAATAGTATTCTGCAGCAGTAATATCTCCTTTATAAATTCCATATGTATCTGTAATATATCCTATATCATGTTCTTGACATTCTTCTACATTAATATATAACGCAAGATTACTTAAAATAGCAGAGTCTTCTTTAAGTTTTGAAACATTTGCAAAGAATAATCTATTTTGAACTTGTGCCTGACTTTTTACAGACTCTACATAGTTATATTGTATATTTAAATCTTCTGCAGTTATGTCTTCAAGTTCTTCAAATCCATTAATGGTTATTGTTTGATTGACATCAGTTATTTCATAAGTCTTTTTTATTTTATGAAAATCTGTTTTAGAAATACCATTTACATCACAACTTGTTCTACTATAATATATATTTATATAACTAAAAGACGTATCTATATTCTTAAGATAAAGTATTATAGATTTATCAGTACGTTCATCCATATAAGCTCCAACACAAGTCTTAGGATTTGATAAATCTCCTTTAAATACAGACACTATTCCTGATTCAGCAACAATATCAGTTTCATTATAGTCACTATCAGAATATTTTATATAAAATATATAATTCCCTCCTTTGAGAGTTCCAAAGTAATCTACATTTTTAAATTGAATCTTTGGAATTCTAGTAACGTTTCTAAATAACCTAGTTTGTTGATCTAATTCATTTTCTGTATATAAATTAGATTGTTTAATTTGGTTTCGATTTATAATTTTATATCTATTATTTTCTAATAACGCTACTCTAGTATTTATTATTCTAGGAGGATTTTTATCATCGTTGAATATTAAATTTGTACTTCCATCATAAGAACTTTGACATTCTATGTCTATAGGATTTTCTAGATCTAATTTTAATTGAGAATTACTTACTGTAAAATCATCAATCTGATCATCAGATTTTTTTAAATTACGTAAAGGATTATACTCTCAAGCAATATCTCCAGTATCCTTGTACTTTTTTACTTTCAGTTTTATATCCATTATTGCCCGTCATCATATATATTAGAAATAAACTCTCTTGCTACAGAACGCGTATTATTATCTGTCTCTCTCATAAACAATTCTAAATTAGCATCCATATTAGATCCTACTTGATCTGTAAACACCATACTTTTTATAGCATTAGTTAATTTCACTTTATTTGCATTCTCATTATACTCATGAATAAGATACAGGTCCCCACTTTTTATATTTGGCTGTCTTTCTAATTCATCTACTTTAATTCTTACATCACTATTCTTATTATCTATTAACCTTTGGAGTTCATATTTAAAAGATTCATCAGGAGTAACTATACAATTAAAATTGACATTTGTATTTGTAGATATCACATTATTGTCTGCAAAAGATACTCCATTAAATATTGAATCTATTTCATCTGGAATGTCAACTCCCTCATCCATGAAATATTTTCAATCATATGTTCCAGAAAGATTAATAGTTTTTATATATACTGGATTTATAAGAGATTCTCCATAGTTATATAAAGAATAATAAATTATATTATTTTTAGAAGACATACAATATCTTAAACAGTATATCATCATAAGATAGGAATACATACAAGTTTTAGAAATATAAGAAGCATCTTTCTCTGAAGGCGCCTTATTAGCACAGTAATATATACAAGGTCATGAATTTTTTGTTTCATATGACATTGCAAGACAGAAATTATTTGCAGATCCGTATCTGCCAAAGAAACCAGAATCTCCAGAATGGCTACTATCATTACTATATTTTGCATTATAGAAATTATATATATTAAATCCATAATCATCTGCATAACTTTTTGTACTAGTTGCAGAATGGCCATTTGGTTTTCAATCTGTTCTATGCCAATTAGTTCCACTTGAAATATTTAAATCTCCAAGAACACTAGGTCAGTTCTTTTCTGGAGTGAATTCTTCTGTATTCTCACCATAATACAACTTATTGTTTTCAAACCTAATAGTAAAAGGACCTACCTCTTTCCACCAGAAACACATTGATCATTTATCTCTTCCAGAACCGTCTTTTCTAAATTCTACATATTCAGGTCTATATTCTATTGTATGAGTATCGTCTTTATCTGTAACTTTAGTTTTAGTTTTTCCAATAGGATGATATTCATATAAATATTTATCACTACTACTGATTTCTTTTACAATATTATATTCAGTATTTGTAACTGTAAAAGTATTAAACAAATCAAATGAAAAAGATCCATCTATTTTATTAAAGAGTAGTGTATAAGTATTGCCTTTAGAATCTATAGCCTTGCCATTGTTAACAGTAACGCCTTTAGAAGTGATTCATCTTCATAATCTACCGTCATCTCCATTTTGGTCTTTTGGAACAGATATAGTATATACTTCAGAGTTTCCTACCTTTTTAATAGAATATGTATTGCCTTGTTTAAATATAGTCTTAATTCCAATCTTAGAAGTATCATACGTTTCTCCAGGAGGTTCTGGATATACTAATTTAATTTCACTAAAATAGTCACTAGAATCAAATGAATAATTATTTATTTTTTCATCTTTTGAATCTTCATTACCTCTTCGTTTTAGAAAAGCAGTTTCTGTAAACGCATAATTACCTGAATTAAGTTCGAGTTTTATATAATCAGCAAAGTAATTTACAAGGTCTTGTCCTGTAATATCCTTAAAGTTATCTTTAACATAATATCACCTATTTACAAGTTCTGTGGCATAAATTCTATTTTCGGCAGGTTCTATATCTCCTCTAATAGGATTTCCAGATTCAATATTAATAACATAACGAAGACTTAGAAAGTATATATCCTCTTTATTAAAATTAACTTTTTTTATCTTAGGTTCTCCAGTTTGAGTAGTATCATACTCTGCTATGTCTTCATTATTTTCAGAAAAGGGTATATCTATAATAATAGTTCCATTACTTATTATATCAGAAACCGAAGTCCAATCAATAGCAGTATAGGGGTTGTCTGAATCTGAAGTAGAATATCTTTCTAACTTATATTCAAGGCTAACTCCAGGAAAACTTTCTCAAGAAGTAAGCATTGTTAGAGAATTATCTCCTACAAAATATTTAAAATAATTTCTTCCAAAGTGTATTTCATTAGGATCTATTGTTATAGGATCTCTAGAAATTGTTTGTGTAAATTGACTATATATTATATAATTTTTCTTACCTTCATTTTCAACTAATAATGCGGGAGTAATATATTTATAGTTTCCAAGCGTTTTTGCATCAATAGTATTAAATATTATAGACTGGAAATTATTATAAGATATTAATTGATTAGGCTCTAGACTTATTGGAGATAATTTACTTATATTTTTTTCATCTAAAGTGTCATAATCATGTAAAAAATATACTAAATTATTTTGAATCTTATCTAAATCTCCATCGGCATAATTTACAAGATTCCAATAAGTTTGTACTCTAAGATCTCCGCCTGGATAAACTTTTATAGCATTCGAATCACTATCATCTACATATGTCTTACTTTTATCAAAATATATATTAAATTGTTCTGGAACCGTAATACTAAACTTTACAGCAAGCCAGCCAGGAATATCCCAAGATACAGGAATCCAATCACTTCTATTAGTTGTGGATTTATCGACTTGTAATTCAAGAAGCCCATCTATATTATACAATTTATTTTCATCTGTAAGAATATAAGGAACTAAGTGTCTATAGTATTTATTATTTAGCTGTTCAAGTGCTTCCTTAAAGGAATATTCACCTGAATTTTCATATATAAGAAGATACTTATCTCCTGGATTTAAATAAAAATTAGGATCTTTACTAAGAAGTATAATTTTAGTTTCACCTTCTAAATCTTTATATAAAGATGTTTTATCAATAATGATATCCTTAATTGTAGCATCCTTATTATCTACAATTGGGGTAAAGATTGTTTGTTGTGATGGAAAACTTCCAATTTCTACTTTGTCGTCAATTGGATTATATGAAATAATATATAATACTCCTTGGTGTTCTTTCATTCCAACAGGAACAAAACCATTACTCAAAGCTCCATTTTTAAACCCATAATTACCCATATCGTTTTGTAAGGCAAATTCATTACCATTATAAGTAATTAAAGTGCCGTTTAAACAATCAGTCATTACAGTATTTGGAACCATTAATGGTTCTATATCCTTTATCATTCCTCCATTAAACTGATTTATTTGATTTAATTTGTTCTTCATAGTTATTATGTAGTTATTGCTGCAGAAGGAATCTTAACTTCTCCAGATGCAGATATAGTAATTTGAGTATCTCCACTTCCTAAAGTTGCAGAACCGTCTTCATATACAACTAAAGGCCCAAACTTACAAAAAGTATCATAGTTATTAATATTATATAGATTGCCTCTCTTCAAACTACATTTGCCTGTATTTTCGATACTAATTCAATTTTCTTGAGCATCGTTTATTCCAACGAATGATGTTCCTAAAGCAGATATTTTAAGATAACTCTTTTGTTCAGCACTATTGTATAGGCATATAGTTGGGTTATTTAAATAACAGTTATCACTATAAATCCCTATTCCAGAAGGATTTAGTATATCGTCTGATATTACAGATAAATTTCCAATAACTGTATTACTAGTTTGATAAAAACCGATAGATTCAGGATTAGTTTCTAGTATAATATTATAATACTCTGAAGTTTCTTCAGGCTCTTGATAATATTGTACATTAATTGAGGTAAACGGTTGTTCTTCAGTATCTGAAGTTAGATTCTCAGCTTCTGAATATGCATACAACCCAATAGATTCTGAAGAAAGAGCTAGAAAGCTTGCTTTATCTGAAATGTATGTAGTATGTACATATATTTCGTCATTATTAATACCTGTGACTATGAACTTTGCACTAATATTCTCAATCTCCTCAGATGTATCTTTTTTGTATTCATTTATAATTAATTCTCCCTCTGTACCAGGAGTAACAAATCCTGAATCTATATATAATTTTAAAACGACACCATTAAATGTAGATTTATTTTCCTCTGGAATAATGTAAATTTTTGTTATAATCTCATTGTATAGATTAGATGAACGTGCAATATTTTCTGCACTTTCAGTAATTTCTGTATCTTCTGTATCTTCTGTAATTTCTTCAGGATCTATATAATAATTATCTGCAACAGATAATGGTATGCACGAAATATTCTTTCAAGATTCAATGTTTATTGGCTCCCAATAAAAAGATTCTGATAAAAGTTGTTTATCAAAATCTAATTGATGAGAGGTATATGTTGATGGAGTTTGTCAATTATAACTTGTATTTACAGATTTTACAAGATCTTTAGCAAACTCAACGAATGTAGTCTTACTAGTATTTATTCCTTTTACAGAATATAATTTATATAGAAGCTGTAAAATATTTATTCCAAGATCATATAGATTTCCATCAATATCTAGCTCGCTTGCTGTAACACTTATATTTCCTCCAATTGAGATATTTCCAGAAAGAGTTTCAAAACTAAGTTTTTTAATATTAGCATTACTACAAACTACTGTATTACATGTAACTTTCCCATCTTCAGCTATAAATTTTCCATCTGTAGTTTCTAATGTATTAAAAGAGATGTTCTGTTTATTTAATAATGCTTGAATATCATTTCAACTATGCCCATCAATAAACTGTGCATTAAGATTACTTATAACTTCTGAACTACTTAATTTAAATGGAGGGGTTCCATTAAATATTACAGTATTATCAAATATTATATTCCCTTCAAGAGAAGCATCTGAATTTTGAGAATCACTAAAACTAAAATAACTATTATCTAATGTATAATAAATTCCTCCGTTTAATGCAAAGATTATTTTTCTATCTCCAGGATATTCATACTGCCCTGTCTCATATAATAATATATCGTCTACAATTATAATTTTAGACTCTATAGATTCTTCGTCTTCATCATCAGTTGTTTCTTTATCATAATTTAACTTATAATATTTATCTCCAACTTTTACTCTTATTACCCCACTAGTTTCAAAAACTAAATTTCTTCTAGGAGACCCTATTATTTCTTCTTTTGCCATATTAAATCATTATTATTTTATTTTTTACATCTCTATATGCTATATATTCAAAGTTTCTTGTTGTGATTTCACTTTTTAAAAATGTCCATCCAACATCAATTGGATAGTATAATTTAAAGAAATGTGTTCTAGATCTATCTAAATAACACTCTTCTTGTATTTTATATAACTTCAAATCTCTAAACTTTATTTTAGATCTACGCTTTGAAGTTATCTGAGTTTTATAAAATTCTCACTCAGCTTCAGTTAGACCGAAATAGTACGCTCCGTTATATACTTCTTGAGCGTACTTATATTTCAGTCTTAATTTAATACGATGTTTAATATTATTATATCTAACTCTTTTATAATCATCAAAAAACATCTTTCCACAAAAAGCAGTATAGTTATGATTTCCTAAAACTACATCTGCTCCACTTTTAGCTAATAAATGAAAACTACTAAAACCGTGTTCTATAACTCTTTTTAACTCATCTTTTGAGATCTTTGGATATTTTTCTTGTATAATACCTAAATAATCGTCTAATTCTTTAATCATAATTAATAGTACACTTTTGCTTCTTCAGTATATTGATCTATGAGTTTTTTAAGATATTTATCAACATAGATTGGTTTTTCCATAGTTTCTTTATTATGCTTCATATATCTATATACTAGCTGGTTTCCTGTAAATTGAGATAATACAAAATCAATATTATTAAATTTACCTCTTCTATATGCTTGTTTAAAGTCTTCATCTGCAATTTGTTTCATAGAAATTTCTCCATAATTCCCAAAACGCAGAGGTAGTACAAAGGTAACATTATTATTTATAATATCCAATAAGATCTCATAAAAACAGTCATCAAAAATCTTAGCAGCTAGATTCTTACGATCTTTATATCTATTTTTTACTCATCTTCCTTTTAATAACTTAGGATTTAACCCATTATATAGTTCCCTAGAGTTAAAACCATGAGGAAACATTTTTTTATTCATTAGTTAACAGGTTTAAATGATTTCTTATATTGCTTTCTATCCCAACGTGTACGAGCATCAAGAATCTCATTCATTTCATTTTGTGAGATATGTTCAGGAACTCTAGCATCACTACAAGCTCTTAATCATTCTTGTTTAACTACTTGAGCCATTTGAAAAGAATTGCCATCTCTTAATACAAGACTCTTTTTATATAAATCAATATATGCTGCATATGCAGCTAATGCAGTTAATTCTTTATCTGTTATAAGTGGAAGTCCGTCATCATCTACAATTACACCATGATACAGTACAGATACATTCGAATAATCTCTATCAAACTCTAATGCATTATTTATCTCATTATAATTTAATAGTTTTCCTGATTGATATAAAGGATCTTTATTTCATTTTCAAGCTTCATTATATCTTTCATAATAAGCATTTTGAACTAATGGAAAAATACTAGTATCTGAAGTAGATTGAAAGTCTTCAAATGGAATTGTCACAGATTCTATAAAAGATAAATTACAAGGTAATTCTAGTATTCTGTTTGTAGTATCTCCTACATATCTATACATTCTAGAATGTTTGTTACCTATTAACTGTAAACCATTTAAAACTATATCCTCAAAATTATCAGGATTTATTGTAACCCCGTATAATATATTAGCAAGAGAATATACAGAATTTATATTATTTAACTTCATAACTATTTAGGAGTTTGGTCGTTAGGAGTGACAGGAGTAGCGAGTTGCTTATACCAGCGAATATATTTCTCAGTCATTCTTTTAATAATTTCATCAGATAGAATTCCACAATCTAGATATACTTCAGGATTTTCAGAACAACAATCTCATTCTAAAAGCTTTCTTGGATCTAAGAATAGTGCAATTACAGATATATATTTCACAAAAGGAACATTAAAAATATATCCGTCCATATTACCATTAGAATTAATTGCAGTATCTATATAGACATATGGACTTCCTGGTTTATTTTTTCTATACTTATGAAATCTATAAGTTTCATCTGTATAAATATTATAACGAGTATGTCTATCTATACTGCCAACAAATCTTATTGTATCAATTCCGTTTATATAAATAATCGGTGGAATTTCAAAATGTAATGCTTTTTCTCCAACTTGCAAATTACAACATTTTGACATGTAATCACAATCAACTTCAATACAATTAATTGCTAAAAACAATTCATCTAAATTAAGAATTCCTTTTAAAAGAAATTCTCTCATTATTTGATTACGCTCTGCCACTACTTCATCCTGAAGTTGCTCTACAGATATTTTTGGATTTGAAGTGATTCCTGCTAATCCAGTTACTGTATTATTATATACAGCACTTGCTATTGCTTCTATTGTCATAAACTTCAGTTTAAAAATTAAAGGCAGGACAGGGAAATTACCCCGCCCTGCCTTCTTCTAGTGATATATGTTAAAAGGAGTATTAAGCTCCTACTGTAAACTCTTGTTCTGCTACAGCATTACCATAAGAGGCTTTAACTGTAAACTTATCACCTTCTGCTGCAGTTTGTCCTTTTTTTACAGTAAGCTTACCATCGTTATCGATTTGATACTTACTATCTTCTTCTTTAATTGAATATTTAATAAGATTTGGACTAACAGCGGGACCAGATACATTTGCTTTAATTATTGCTTTTCTTTCGTTAATATCCTGTACTGAAACCTTAAGTGCAGATACGAATTCGATATTAATTAATTCAGTATTATCAGGACTAACAACTTTAATTGAATCGTCTCCAAATACTTTTTTCAGATCCTCTTCAAACTTATCAACAAGTGATGATAATACATAGAACGTATGTGTCGTAACTGATTTAAGAGCTTGTCCTACTGTTCCCTGTCCATGAAGCCCCTTACGAGGCATGCAATATAAGAATGAGAATTGAGTATACAAACCTCCGTTTACTGGATACTCCTCTTCATTGAGAGCTGCATAACGTATATTAGGATAACTTGGGAAACGTAGATTCTCCTGAAGCCAAGCAGCAGTACCAATTTCCATTTTATTCTTAGTTACTTCTACAGCCTCATCAACCGTTACATATTGCTTCTCAGTGCAACTATCAGGACAACTAATACCTCTTTGTTCCTGAAGTTCAGCTACAGTAATGACCTGATGTGAATCAGTGCAACTTACAAGTACTTTGTCTGAATCTTCTGCAGATACTCTTACATATCTGTAGTTTTCAGGAATAGCCATTTCGATAGCCTTAATCATTTTTTCCTGAAGTTCTTTAGTCTTTCCTAAATCTTCAGCAGAAACCTCAAATTCAGCAAGTACAGCCTTACCAAAATTTGACCAAGGCATAGCGTAATCTGCAAGGTATTTACCGATTAGAGTAATACCAATTACTACTCTATAAGTACCTTCTCTCGTAGGTAAATTAAATGCTGCACTAGCGACTTGGCCTTTTTCTGCTGGAGTTTTGTAAATAACTCCTTCGACTAAGCCTTCTTTTCTATAGTCTGCACAACGTAATACTCGAAATAATTTAACAGGCCCATCCATAACCATAAAACGAGGATTTACACCATCGTCAAGCAGGTTTGAATTAATTATTACTTCTTTTTGAAAATCAAACATAATTTTTAATTTTTAAGTTAATAAATTTATTTATTTCCAGGAACTGCTATAGTTTGATTAATTGGAATGTTCGTTTGTAATCTTGGATCACTAGCATTCTCTAACAGTAATCTAACTGTTATATTTATAATCTCATAGCAAACATAATCTGGAAATTCCAAGACTTGAGAATTATCTTCAATTTCAAGATTCTTGTCTTGGGTCATGGAAACGTACATAGGAGACTTCAAATATGTTATATAAACTTTATTTAAAGCTCATGTAGAAGTACCGCTATGAATTTCCAATTTTACAGTAGATTGATTCGAAATTCTATTGTATTGTTCTTTTAAAAACACTTCATTTCTATATGTTAATTCAGAATCAGCTCATCCAGGCTGATAAGATCCGTTTTGAATCTCTGTATCCATGGTTAAATTCGTTGGAATAACTTCTGAATTTCTTAGAGGTTCAGTGTTATTATCATTATGATTAATAATATAATAGTAAGGCTTTTTATGTGATGGCCTCATATAATAATTATTAATAATACCTGCATAAAGATCTGCAGTTAACCTCTGACATGTTGATGTAATTGTTCGACCAACTCCATCTCCACATCTGGATTTATTTGAATCACTACCTGTAAATTCTGCAATACAATTCAACATATGTAAGTAATCTTTAGGTAATTCTAACTCTCAAACAGTATCATTGAATTCCTGTCTTGGAGCAATTTTACCTACTTTAATTACTGATGTAGTTTGTAAAAATCCTAAGTCATCTGAACTTTGTTGATTGTATTCGCTTCTGTTATATACACCGTTTATATATTGTTGAATTGCTTTATTAAACAAGTATATGAAGTCCTCAAGTAAAACTTGAGGAGCTTTCACCTTGTTGCATTCAACTAAAATGTATTCATATGCTTGTCTAATAGTCATTATATATTGTTATTTATTGCTTTTCTTCTTTTCCGTCTTTTCAACTTTTTCCTCAGCTTTATCTTCAGCCTTTTCCTCTACTGTTTCTTTTAAACTTAGTTTCTGAAGATCAGGGTATGTCTCTAATGTAATACCCTCGTAGATAGTTTTATTTGCAGGAATCTTCAAGAAGAGTAAGATAGATTCGTCAGTTGTACCTAGACGAACATCCCCATACATCCAAACTCCACTTTGAAGGTTGATAACACGTTGTTCTTTTGCGTCAATAAGCAGCAGTTTAAGTGCTGTATCTGATCCTGTATAAAGGTCAATAACAACCATTGGATCTTTTTCCGCTCTTTGATATAAATAGTCCTGAACATCTGAGTCAGGAGCATTTCTCATTGATTTGCCAAGTAACCTTGTTTTGGTAAGTCTTCCTTTAGCAGAATCTTGTTCAATATAAGTGAACGCTTTTGTTACAAGCTTCATACGTTCGATACGTTTTTCAGATTCAACTCCAGGTCTTTCTACATAGAATTCAGCTTGACCATAACGTTTTGGACCTCCGTCAATTAAAAGATTACCTTTTGAATCTTTAGAATCTCTTTCAGGTGCAATTAAGAATGAATCTTTAATGCAAGTCCAAATATTTCTTTCTAGAGGATTATCTAAATCAAACGTTTTACCATCATAAATCTCTATTCGTTCATCTTCCTTAATAAAGTAATTACTATCAGGACTATTAATTTCTGCTTCACTTAAGATCATTTCTGTATCTCCACTAGCGTCTACCTGACGAACTCTTTTTACAAAAGGATAGTTTGAACCATTTGCTTGTTTTAAAGGATTAATAAAGCAATGTGCTTTTTCCTTACCATATACATTTCTTAAAGTTACTATATTATTCATATTTATTCTTATTAAATTTATCTATACCAAATAATGATATCTAAGTTTTAAATATTTTGTAGACTTCTCCCGAAGGAGAAGCCTACTAATATTCTATTCTATCTTTTTATATTACTTTTCACTAACTAAGATAAAGCTACGATATGGGTTGAATACACCAACACTAGCATAACCCCAGTCAATAAGTTTAGTTGCAGCTACTGGGCTTGCAACAGGACCACTTTCATGTCCACTTCTACGACCAACACCCTCTAACCAGTTATGGCAGAACTCATTGTTCTTGAATGTGAACATTGCAATAGCGGGTTTTCCACTAGCAGCATCAGCAGTCAGATCAAGGAAGATACCATATTTCTTCTCAGGGAATTCGATATTAAGAGCACTGTCAACTTTGAAAGTTACAGTATTACCTGCATACTCGTATGAGTTATAGGTTGCACCAACTTTAATATAATCATTAGCACCCTTAGAGAACATGAATGTACCAACAGTCTTCCAGTCACGAAGATATCCTGACAGACTATCTTGAATTTCAGCCCACATAGGAGTATTGCAAATAAAGATATATTTATTGCCAGTAGGATTATTTGATTTAGCGATCATGGCAAGGATAGCGGTATTCATAACTTTATTAGTCATCTTTGAATACACATATTTACCTGCGAAACGCTCAATCTGAGGAATAATACCATCGCCAGAGATAATAGGCTCGCCTGTTTCAGGATCAAAGATCTTAGGTTTACCATTCTTATCTACGTTAGTCTTACCCCAAAGCAGTGCATTTGCACGAGCAGTCATGAAGCTATCAAGACAATCTTTTTCTGCAGCATTCATTTTGTAAACAGGATCACTTTCTGTTCCTTTACCAATCTGAATGAAAACGTCCTCCATTGCACGATACTTAGCAGTGTAGTCTACATCTGCACGGTGTGTTGCAATAAATGTACGATGCTTTTCAACATTTGACTGATACTTAACGTATCCTTCCTCATGCATTTCAGGCTGATAGTTCGTTAAGAAACGAGTCTTCATACCTGGCTGGCAGAATTCAACATCAAGAGTAGCATTGTAATCTGAATCTTGTAGTTTACCTACAATCTCCCAGTCTCTATCTGATCTACGAACAGGACGTGACAGGAAGATAACTTGCTGACGTGATCCTTCGATGATCATTACGTCATTTCTCTGATAATAATTTTCAGGGAAGTGGAAGATGATATCAGTACCCTGAGCACCATCGCCATCAGGAAACTGTAGGAAAGGAATTCTCTTAATAAATCCTACATTAATGTCCCACTCTACCATAAATGAATTAATACTTTGGAAACTATTTTTCTTGTCTTTTTCCATTGCATATATATTCATCAGAGATTCAGTAAGGTACGATGCGGTATACTGCTCATAAAGTGATGATACAATACCAAGACGTGCAGGTTTTTCACCTAAAAATTTGTAAAAATCCTCATATGTACGAGTTGAACTCATCTGAGGACGTACTGTACTAAAACTAGAAATTCTCATATTGTTTAATTTAATTGTTTATTTATAATTCGTCATCTCATAATGACACGATTGATTTATCTGGATTTGATTTATTTTTCTCTTCATTAGTAGGTATTACAGTTGAAGGTTTAGGAGGCTCATTCTTAGGAGCTGCGGGCTTCCTAGTTTCCTTAATTAAACTCTTATAATACTGAGAAATACCTGAAATAGCATCTTTACCAAAGAGACGATACCAAGCGAGCTCTACAAGAACTTGTGGATCATTTAAATCTTTAAAGAACTGGCTAGCTCCATTTTCATCTTGATCTAGAATATAACTAAAGATCTCTTGTTTATCGTGATCTTCAATTTGTAAACTATCAGATTTTTCATCTTGATAGTCAAGAGAGATTTCATTGAAATTTACTAACTGTTCCTCAAGTGTTGATTTAAATGCATTATACTGTTCCTCTTGAGCTCTTTGTGCATCTTCTACTGCTTTATCTTCTTGTGCTTTATATTGGTTTCGAATTGTCTCTACCTTCTTCTTAAATAAGTCTTCATTACTCTTTGCTAAGTCTAAATCTGCCTGAATCTCTTCTTCAGTCATACCTTCAAACTTAGATTTAAGATCGGCAATATACAATTCTTCATCAGAGTAATCATCTACAGAATAAGCTTTATTTACAGGACCATTTTGATTAATATAATCTTGTATTGCTTTCTGAGAATAATATTCAATAACGTCCTGGATAGTTACGTTATTATTTCTTAAATATTCAATTGTTTTAACTTCATCATCAGATAAATCAGGCTTGGCTAATTCATTTAGAATATTTAATTGTTCGTCTCTATCCAACGAATTAAAGTCTACTTCTTGTTCATTACCCTCTTCATCTTGATAAAGTAAAGTTTTTCCATCTCTTAGTCCTCTACTTTTTAAGAACTCACTAAACACATCTAAACCCTCGCCAGCATTTAGGTCAGGGTTTTCAGGAGGTTCTTGGTTAGTAGGACTAGGTTCGGGTTCTGGCTCACTATTAGTATTTTGATCTGTAATAGGAGTTTTGTCTGTTGGTTCTGGATCTTCTAATAGAAAATCCATGTGGTTTTGTCCGTCGATAATCATAATTCTTATTTTTCCTTATTAATTGATTATTAATGTGTTTTAATATTCGCAGCAAATATAATCTATAAATTTCTAATTTCCAAATAAAATAGAATAAATTTTATATTAATTCTCACTTTGAATAGCTTCTACAAAGTCTAAGATATTATCAGTAATAGATCCAGCTTTATCAAGCTTTTCAATAATTGACTTTAAGAATCCAATTTCACTGTCTGTAAATTCAACTGTTAATAGTTCCTTTTCAGGAGACCACACAATTCTACCATCTTTATTCTCAATCTTCAATGCTTCGACTTCCTCACTTGAAAAGTCAATCTTTTTCCGAACATTTCTTTTTGAAATCATTTCAGTTACAGAACCTTGCTCAGGAAGATTCATCAGTAACATTAATCGAGTAGCTACATTTAAATCAATTTTTTTCATTTTAGTTTTATTCATATTAGTTCATATTTTTAATTTGTATTTGCAAAGTTATAGATTATTTAATAAATAAACAAATTTTTATCTAATTTATTGTATATAAACAAAAAATGCCGCATTTCTGCGGCATATCTTGTAAAAATTAATCTTTTTTATCTATTTCTTTTATTTCTATGACTAGCTTTTGACGACAATCATCACATAAAAATCTTTTAGCTATTTTAAACATACTTTGACCAATTTCACCTGTTAAGTATTGATATTCTTCTCCATATGGTTTAATTTTCAATGCTGAACTAATATGCATTGCTAAATGACCTTTTTCATGATCAAATGTATTTTGAAATTCTTCAGCAGATGTTGTCAATCCAATAACTACAATGGAACATTTATGTTTGAAGTTTGAATAGGTAATTCCTATATTATATTGGTTACTTCTTAATAAATTTTCTGCTTTTACAAGTTCAGATCAACTACATCCTATTAGTTCTAATTCTTCTAGAATTTCATCTGTATAAAAAGTAGTAGCTAACTGACTAATTGCATTTCCGTTTCCATTAATAGCTTGTAATAGCATCTCTCTACCATAATCATTATTAAGCTGGTTACCTAAACCACCAGCACCATTATTACCAAATCCGTTACCTCCTCAGCCCATAAGGAAGAACAAGAAAATTACCCAGATGAACCATCCACCTTCTCCAAAACCATCGTTATTACGACCTTGCATAGCTAATAGAACGTTTGGATCTACACCCTTCTGCGAAAGCATAGAACCTAAAAGAGATAAAATACCATTGTTACCTGCGCCTTCACCAAACACATAAGTTTTTTCTTCTGCCATATTAAAAAATACTTAAATTGTTAAACATTTTGTTTTTGTTTTGTTGATCAACAGTACAAATTTACAATAGCAAAAGACTAAAACATAACGTTACTATTAAAATAAAAAATCCCCTTAAGTTTCTCAACTTAAGGGGATTACAAAGATCCATAATTAGTAACTTGTTACTAGTTGTTTTCTATAAATTTATCTAAGTCTTTCTTATATCAAAACAATTCTTTAAAACCTATTTGTTTACGACCATTAGGAATCTTCTTTGCCTTAACATAATTGTCAAAAGTCGCTCTACTAACTTTTAAGTATTTACATGCTTGATACTTGCTAAGTTTTTCATTCTTATTAGTTATTCCAGAAAGATATTCAATTACTTCTTCGCACTCTTCTGGACTAAGATTAGAATTACCAGTATCGATATCGTTAACAATTTTTAATAAAATTTCTCTAATAATCTTTAACATAATTAACCATAAATTGCCCCATTAACTAAAACAACGCCTCTAACATAAGTTATACAGTAGTATTTGTAGTTTCCGCCAGATAAACTATCAATTCCATCCATTTTGTGATAGTTTTCTCCAAAAGTTACATCAACAGTATTCGCTACTAAGATAATAGCATCAGGATTATTTTCTGTAACATATACTTCAGTTACATTCACAGAGCCACTGCTAGCAAAATACAATCCTGGTTTACCTGGAGTGTCTACAGAAGGTAGTTTTTTTGCATAAATATTATCTAAATCAATAGTAGATGCTGAAGATCCTGTATAACTTGTAGTTGAACCTCCTGCAGTAACATTTAATGCACATGGGTTTGGAAGTGTGATAGGAATTTTAGGTATATCGTTAACATTTGCTGGAGTAAAGCCTAAAGCAGTTTTAACTGTAGTATCTTTTAAGAGAGTATAAGCAGTACCATCCTCTAAGACATATATGGCCATTTCAGCACCTCCAGACTCTGTATATCCTGTCTTAATTCCTCCTAAAACATTATTTTTAGCTACAGGCAATGTATATGAAGATCCAGGAGCACTATTAGTAATAGTTAAAGTTCCATTAGAAAATGATAGACCAATACCAGTACCATTAGCAATAGTTAATGTAGTAGAACTATCATTTAAAGTTGTACTTCCAACTTTAACTGGTCTTCAAGTATTCTCGGTGGAATATCCTTGGCCCGTAACTCAACTTTGAGTAGCATATCCACTTAAAGATGGTATTTCACTCTTTAATGCTAAATTAGAAAGTGTCTGTCCAGAATTTTTAATAGATTTGGGTCCTGCTCCAATTATAATATAATCTACAGCAAGATTTCCACTAGCCATTACATCTCCACCACCCGCTGAACCAATTTTTTCATCAATTTCAGATTGAGAATAAGTTTCAGACTTTGTATAACGATTATTTAATGCTTCAGTAACTACTTTATTTTGGACAGGATTAACAGAACTTGTACTTAAAGAAGAATCAACTACAGTTCCATCAGGTATATCAAAATTAAGATCTGATTCATCAACTTTGTCTTTATAAGCAAGAGCTCCTGCATCTGTAATTTGAGCTAGAGGATGAGTATGTGCTGCAGGAACATAAGTTTCTGGTTTTCCTGTAACTTTATCTCATGCTATTTCTTTCTCATCAACATATGACTTTAATGCTAAATTATTAATTAAAATACCTGAATCTTTAACAGTTTTTCCTGGACCATTAGAAGTTATTACTCTATCCGCAGTAGTAAATGCCTCTGCTGCAATTACATCTCCTGCTCCAAAACCTGTTAACTTATCGTCAACTTCGTCTCTTGTATAATAATTAGAAAGATCAATTTCTGTATCACCAATCTTCTCTCATTTTCCATCAACAAATACATATTCATCATGTATATCTGGAGCAGAACCAGATTTCTTAACAAGATAAATAATATTTGTCTCTCCAACACTTGGAAGTTGATCAACAATCTCAATTTGAAGATTAGCTAAATTAGCAATCATTTCTTTTAAGATTCTTCCTTGGTTTGCAGATAATGATTTATCAGCAGCAAGAGACTCTAAATTATCTACAATTGAACTTTTTATCTGATTATTAATAGTTGTATGTACATTATCAATAGCTTGTCACACTCCTCCAGAAGTAATTAAATTTTTACTTCCTTCTGTCGGCTCTTCTTCTATTGAATTAATAACTTTTGGTATATCAGTTAATACTTTAGCATATTCTTCTTTAGTGCCTGTATACCCATTTTCTTGTGCAATAAGATAAGCATCTTTACCAGGAGCACCAATTGTTCCAGGAAAAATAATCCATTTCTTTTGCTTTTTATCATAAATTTTTACACTCATAATTTATATATTTTTAAGATTATGCATATACTGCACCATTAATAGCAATTTTTCCATTTGACATAAAACTTAAGCAGTAGATATAATAAGTTCCAGATAAATCATCTAATCCAACCATTTTAATAGCATTACTTGCAGTAAATGTAAGTTTAGCATGACTTATAATAACTGAATCAGGATTGGTTAAAGAAAATCCACTTAAAGTTGATATAGCTTTTGATGTACTACAACTGTAATTATATCCTGCATCAACTGTTGAACTAGTCAACGTTCTTAGACTTAAAAATTTTGAAGTACTAATAGATACTGCAGATGAACCTGTGTATGAAGTTCCATTAATTGTTAATGCACATGGATTAGGTAATGCAATAGGAATTTCAGGTATATCACTAGTATTAGCAGGGGTATAGCCTAAAGCAGAAGTTACATTACTTTTGCTTAATGAAATAGTTCCAGAAGACAATGTAATATTACTTCCAACTTTAACTCCACCAAGTACTGAACTTGAAGCTGTAGGTAAAGTATAAGTACAATTAATTGTAGTTCCACTAATACTAATATTAGTACCTGCACTATAGGTTGTATTAGTATCTGTCCAAGGTACATTTACATAGGCTTTGCCATTACTTAATTGTACAGCATAGTTTTTACCACTTGTTGTGTATCCAATTTGAATTCCTCCATAAGTACTAGAGGTTGCTGCAGGAATACTTGTTAAATATCCTTGACTAGTTACTCAATTTTGAGTAGCATACCCTGATAAGGATGGGATAGTTGGTTTATTAGTTAAGTCATTATAAGATCCACTTGTAGCTACAGTAGCGAATGTTGGTTTACCTGTTACTCCAGACCAAGGTACACTAGTTGCACTTCCTGCTGTGAATTCTTTAAATTTAGTAGCAAAAGTAGATGCAGATTCTGATACGCAGAAGTACATAGGACCTCCTGAACCAATCTGAACAACATCTCCCTCTTGAACATCTACACTCATTGCGGCAGATTGAGAATCTACTACAAACAGCCTTTCTAATGCAGCTGCAGGAATTTTTTCAATAGGAATTTCTGGCAACCTATTAGCATCAATAGTTCCAGTAAGTTTTTCAGCATTAATAGTACTTATTGTTGTGTTTATAGTCACATTTTTAGATCCATTAAATGATTCCGAAGTAGAACCAGTGACATCTCCATCTAAAATTATATTTCTACCATACATTAATGTTTCTGCAGCTGATGTTTTAGAAGCATATGGTACAGTAAAATCTGTAGAGGTTTTATTTCCAACAGTTATTTTTATGAAATTACCATTCTTAATAAATGAAGGTGCACTTGCAAGATTTGTAGCTGTAGTAGCTGTAGCTGCATTACCAGTTATGTTAACTTGTTCTGGATGCCTATGATCTTCACGTGCATATTTTGTAGATGTTCCAACTGCTGCAGTACCTGCAATAAGTGGTGCTACTGTCGCAGGACTAATTTTTCCTGCATTAACTAAAGCTTCAACTTCTGAAGCACTGATATCACATTTATATTCTTTACCCCAAGTACAGATCATTGGACCTTCATCAATAAAGGATATATATGCATCAAATACTTTACGTTCCTCTGTTCCTGCAGTAGTTTTTGCTCTTTCTGCATTATAGGAAGCTTTAGTTTTAAAATGTAAAAATTTTGTTTTATATGCCATAGCGTCTATATTTTATATAGCACCTATAATATTATAGGCTAAAAATAAAGGGAATAGGGAAATCCCTATCCCCTTATTATCTTAATTTATTCGAATTCAACCCATTCCATCTCAGCAGTTAGAGCAACTTTTTTTGATTTGCTATCCTTTACTGCAGAAACGTTTAAAGAACTTGAAGTAAACGTAACTTCTGGTACTGCATTATCAGCTTTAGTACCTTGGGCAGATGTAGCGGCTCCAATGCTACCTGGAGTGATATTAACAGTTTTTTGAGCGCTACCGTTGAATGTAAACTTTGTAGTTCCCTCGTTACTTCCACTATTTAATGTAACAATTAAGGAATTCTTTACTTGAGTAGCATTATCCGCAGTTCCTGCAGTCGCAGGTTTACCAATTAATACTTTTTGAGATTCACCATTACGTGGTGTAACAGTAAATGATCCATCTGTGCCATTTGCAAATACATAAGTAGTATTTGTATCAGTTGGGAATGCCCAAGTTCCATCACCTCTTAAAAACGCAGCTTGTTTTCCTGCATCAGGAGCAGGAACAATACCTGCTGCACCTGCTGTATTTAATGTTGCGGCTGTCATTTCTGCTACTGATCCAGAAATTGTTACAGTTGTACTACTTTTAGATGCAGATAGTGTTAAAGGAGCAGTGCCAGATGCATTTATAGTTCCAACTCCACCTAAACCAGATAAGGTTGGTGCAGCTGGTATAGTACCAGTAATTATATCTGTAATATGTCCAGAACTATCAGCTGTAATACCTGTAATAACTTTGCCACCAGCAGTAACAGGAGAACCAGCGGTTCCTATAAGAGTTGTTCCATTAGCAGGTTTATAGTGATTATCTACAGAAGTTACTTTTGTGTCAGTAAAGACAGCGTTTGAAGGTACGCTAGTGGCGATAGTATATGTACCATCTTTAATAACTTTACCTGTAGCTCCATCAAATACTGCAATATGACCTGCTGTCGCAGAAGCTGGGCCAGTTACTGCGCCATCAATATTAGCCTGAACAACTGTTCAATCTGCATTAACTACTGTAGTACCACTAATAGGACCGTTATTAATAGCAATTAGCATATCTCCAACCTCACACTTGATTCCCGCATAAGTTCCAGCAGTAATTACTTTATAGGTCCAACCTACTTTATATCCGTTAGCTGGAACTTTAGTAACAGTACCGTCTGTGCCTAATGTTCCTTTATAAATCATTGCATCCGCTGCAGCGATCTTATTATCAATAGCTGCAACGACAGCAGCAGCAGTTGGGATTGCAGTTGAACTACTAGCTAAAGTTGTTTGTACAGAGTAACCATTTTCAATAACTCCTGTTGTATTATTAAACTTAGGAATATATCCAGCAGTAGTTGCAGCTGCAGTTTTTGTAACATTATTTGCAATACTTGGAGTTACTGAAATATCTTGAGCTGCACCATTACTAGGAGTTACTGTAAATTTGTTAGTTCCTCCTGCAAATGTATACGTTGTATTAGTATCTGTAGCAGGAATACCAAGAGCTGTTATATCTGTTTTAGTTACTGCTGCTGTACTTGTGACATGTCCAAACTTATCAGTTGCAATTTTATACAACCCTGATGTTTTCGCAGCAGCTCCTGCTGGAACAGCATGAGAGATAGTACGACTTTCTGCCAGATTTCCACCTCCAGATAACCCGCCTGTTCCTGTTATCGTAATTGTTTTATCTACTTTTTTATCTAACGCTGCAGCTACAGAACTTGCTGACGCTATATCATTAAAATCTACTTCAACAGTAGTATTATCTGATCTGGTAATTGTTAATTTATTACTTAATAATTGTGCATCTTTAAGCCCAATACCAAATACATCATATCCTGTATCTGTTTTAACTTTAATAGATTGAGTTGTTGTATCAAACCAAAGATTTCCAGTTTCGATTGTAGTAGGCTCTGTCGCCTTTTTAAAAAACTTAATTGTTACCATGTTTATTTTTTTTAAATTTTAATCCCCCCCCCCTTCACTAAATGTGAGGAAGGGGAAATTATTATTTATTCAATTTCTGATCAAAATATATCAAGCTTACCGTCTGTTCCAATTTGGATAGATGAACTTGTTGATACTAATTTAGACATATCTACAGCTAAACCTCTAGAAGTACCTTCATCAGTTACCTTAATAGTATTATCTGGACTAGTAATAGATGTAATGCCACCTGCAACAGCAGTTTTAATACTATCACTAAGAGCTTTCATACCTTCAGCAACTGTTTGATCTGCACCAATTTCAGCACCGCCAGTAATGGCAACTCCAACTTTTACAGTTGAGCCTTTTACTCCACTAAGATCTAACTTAAGACCTTCGGCTGATTTTGATAGTGCTTCATTTGAAGCTGGATCTAACTTAACATCAATAACATTTTCTTCTGTAATTGAAACTGCATTACCAGGAGTTAATTCGTCTTGCTTACCTCCAACAGATGTTTGTAAAGATTCAATATCAGATTTATTAGTTCTGATTTGATTTAAATCAGTATCAGAAATTAAACTTGAACCTGCAACCTTATCAACTTTGTTATTAAGCTGATTGGTAACTGTAGTAATCTGTCCTTCTAAAGCTGTATCTGCAGCCTCTAGTTCTGTCTTTGCTGTAGAAATTGCATCATCTACTTGTGTCTTCGTATAATATCCTGAAAGATCTAAACTATCAAGTTTAGTTTTATCTTCCTTAGACATAAGACCGTCTGCAGTAACTGTAGCTTTACCTAGTAACAAAGTTGTAGAGGTGGAATCTGTATATGTAATTACAATTCCATTAGCATTGGCATTTAATGCTACATTTGATACTTTCTTATTAGAATCGCCACCATATTCAGTGCCATTCATAATAATTTTCTTAGTATCAGTAGCAAAATAAATACCACCAACATGTGTAATAGAATTATATGAAGCTGCTAGACCTCTATAAAATTTTACAACACTATTAGCCATGTTTTAAAAATTAATTGTTAACATCATTTCAAATTATAGAGGAAACCTCTTCAATTTTATCTTCTAATTTTTGTATCTGTTGATCCATTTCACTCTTAGTATAATAATCCTTTAAATCTACGGTTATTTGTCCACTTCCTCATTTTTCCCACATATATACATCTTCTGTAGTACTTGGAGAATGAACAACAATATATTCTTCAAATAAGTCGTGAAGTACTGTCGATGTTGCAGGAATCATATATAATTTTCCTAACTTATCAACAGTTGGATCTCCTAACTCTTCAAAACTATTTGCGAATCTTATTTCAAATCCCGATGTATTAGGAAAAGATTTTCAAGCAGTTTCAAATTGTTCTTGTGTAAGAGTACCACCAACAGCAATATAAGAATTGTATAAAAAGTCTTGAACTGAATATTCATCCATGGATTCATCACAAGGATCATATCAAATCTTATCGTGCTCTGGTTCGTTATTTGGAAAATCAGATTGACATCCGATTGCTATATTTTCATCACCAGGATCTCCTTTTTCTCCCTGAGGAATTCCAAATTTAAGATTTGCATCACTAATATCTGGATTTAAATCAGTTACATAAGGTTGTGCATCTGGTGCTAATTTTTCTACTTCAGAAACTACAGTTACTGTAGCAGGTTTTCCTTTAGGAACTTTTACATTTAAAGCTCATTCTCTAGGAGCATTAGTTTTATCAATTACTAATGACGGATTTTGATCTCACTCAACAGTTTCAATAGTTCCTGCATTAAATCTAGGAAGAACAGAACCAGTAGAAGTAATCACTTTACTTGATTCCATAGTTAATTCCAAATGACCTTCTGCATCACTAATATTAACTGATTTAATACTATCTCCTCTTAATTCTTCTAAATAGCATAGTGTAACCCATTCACTAGTAGGATCTCCTAAATATCCCCATAGAATTCTATCATCTGTTAAATTATCAGGATCTCCAAATTTTCTAACAAGTGCAGGTGTTCTTCCAGAATCTCCTTTAGGTCCCTGAGGTCCCTGAGGTCCTTGTGCTCCAGTAGCTCCAGTATTTCCCTTGTCACCTTTGGCTTGTCCTAATTTAATTCATGATTTTGGTGGATCATTCTTATCATAAGAAACAAACCAATATCCGTCTTCAATTTTCAATTGAGGC
>ULLT01029701.1_pt1 | contig 90198 bp, 79 predicted proteins | sample 1951451 | NCBI WGS metagenome assembly ULLT01 (sample SAMEA4835530, study PRJEB28245) | human gut metagenome | biome: gut microbiome; material: fecal sample | place: Denmark | collected 2008 | reverse complement strand
AAAGAAGTAGTGATGCGCTTATAGCCATAAAAAGAAAATACGGCTGTGGCACCAGTTGTAGGATTAATTAGCTCGTTATCTCCATATTCATTAGGATTAGCGGGATTAGCTGGGAAAGTATCTTCTAGAGCTGCTTTTATGTATAAATCATAAAATTTCTTAGATACCATTATTGGTTCTAGTTCGCCTTCTTTAGGTTTCTTAGGACCTTCTCTATCACCTGCTATTATGTATGGCTTCATTAAATCGGTAAACATTGAGACTTTTACATTACTTATTAAGCTAGTTTTATCAAAAGCTTTAAAGATAAAGTCATCAGAAGTATATTCAATGTTAGAAGTAGAAACAAATTGATTTTCATCGTTGTCACTAACAAAATCCGAAATTAGCATAAATAAAGCACCATAGAAAGCTTTGTTATCGTAATAACTTGCTTGATAATTAGCATCATATAAATAAAAGTATTCATATTCTTCATCATAGACAGATTCTTTTTTGGCAAATTTATTATAATCGGTAAATATTATTCCTTTAATATAGATTTTTTCATTCATACCGGGGAACATAAAGTATTTTCCTGCAAAATAATCTTCATAATTACCATAGAAATCTTCATAGAAATAATTATGAGCAATTAGTGAATCAGCCATTATGTCAGTAATATAACATGTTAGATTTATTTCAACGTCGTTACCATCATCATCTTTTAAATTTCTAAGATTGAAAGTAAGTGGTTCTTTAGTTGATACTTTGTCAATAGTTTTTAAATCTTTTAAAGTTATAATATTAGTGAATTCTGATAAGTAGAATAATTTATCTTTTTCATCGGTTAAGTCAATTGGATTATTTTCATAATCGGTTTCGCGAATATCAACCCCAAGTGGTATGCTATTTAGGATTGTGTAGGTATCTTCACCATAAGCTTCGATTAGCTTTTTGTTTGTTCTTGCGTCAATATCGAAGAAACCAGTGCTTATTGTTTGATTATAAAGGGTTTCTTTATGACTTATTTTAATAAAATCATTATGATATTTTGATTGAAATGCAGTGTATTGGTCGGCTGCATTAGAAAAATACAAATTAATTGAGCTTTCCGCAAATATTAAAGATATTGTAAAGAAGAGGGCAATCATTAAAAAGCGGAACAGATGTAGTTTAATATTCTTAAAAGATAAGAACATTGAAGTAGTTAGTTTTGGTTGAATAGGTTTAATAAAATTAGTATCGACTAAAGTATTGTTATTTGTTTCTTCAGTTACATCTTCATTAATTTTTCGTTCAGAAATTATTTGTCCATCTTTTAAAGTAATTTCAAAGTCGCCATATTTATCGGCAAGTGTTGTATCATGAGTAACCATTATAACAAGTTTATTAACTGATATTTCTTTTAATATCCCCATTATAATGTCACGATTCTTTTTATCAAGGTTACCAGTAGGTTCATCCGCGATGATAACTTCGGGATTTTTGATGATAGCTCTGGCAATAGCAACTCTTTGGCGTTCACCACCTGAAAGTTGATTCATTTTACGATGTTCTTTGCCTTTTAAGCCAACTTTTTCAATAACTTCTAATATTTCATTTTCATTTTTGTGAACGTTGATGTTCTTTAATCGCAAACTTAAGGCAATATTATCAAAAACACTTAGATTTTTAATTACATTAAATTCTTGAAAGATAAAACCAATGTAAGAGTTGCGATAAGCATTGAAATCACTACGTTTAAAGTTATTAGTATTTAAATTATTAATTATTAAATCACCTGAGTCATAAGAGTCAATACCACCAATTATATTTAATAAAGTTGATTTTCCAGAACCACTCTTACCAGTTATGAAGTAGAACCCTTTTTCAGGAAAGGTGAGATTGATATCTTTTAAGGCGTGAAATTTTTGACTTCCTGAATTGTAATATTTGTTTAAATTTTTAATTTCTATCATAACATGCTCCTAGAAAATTATATCGTCGTAAAATGGTGGTAAATAAAAAGATATTGATGGTACATTATTTTTAAGAGTTAACATTACGAGGCCACAAGTATCTTTATAACCAACAGAAGATTGAACTTTTGCAATGTAATAATCATTTATATATTTAGTTTGCTTGAACAAAGATTGGCCATAGAATGATTTCATATGGTCTACAATATAAGTCTTTTCATATTTATCAGTCATAAAATCATTTTGGAATGTTTCAATCCATGGATCATTTTCAGAAATATTAACTAAGATATTACGGTAAGTATCAATTGCTTCATTATTTACTGATATATAGTAGTTACGATATTCTAAAGCTTTATAAGAAAGAATGTAATAATCACCAAAAGTGAAAATATCTTCATAGAATCTACTTGTACCACTACCGAAGTTGTTGATAAGCCCTGAGGCGATTCGGCAAACTTCATTACCATTAGTAGATACTATATGATAATTATTAAAGTAATTAGTAGAGTTTCTAAGATAATACATCTTAGCAACCACTGCAACATTATTTTTAAATGAATTTGCTTGAACAAAAGTAGCAACGCTAGTTGTGGGATTACCTGAACTTTCATTAATAGAAGTAGTAGTTAAATATTCACCAGTAGTTGAGATATAGTGATATATAGTACAGTTAATAGTTTTAGTTCTACCAGTAAGTTTACCATCAATAGTATTGAATTCTTCTGCCACATAACTTCCGGTTTCACCAACAACCGCATAACCATCATAGAAATCATTAGCATATTCCCAGTCTAAGTTATATAAACGGTTACCATTACTATCAATATGACTATAACGGAATTCACCATTTGAGTTTCTAAAGCCTATTACCGCATATCCATTATGAAATTGTCCACAGTATTCATAATTTAAACCTTGAGATGATTCGTCTTGATCAAATAAATAAGAAAAAGAATTAGTTTCTTCATCGTATTTTAGATAACCTTGCTCTTTATCATTACCAATAACTAGTAGGTTATCAGAAAAGTATCCAATTGATGTAATGCCATCAGAAAATTCATATAGAATTTCATTACTGTAATTAATAATGTAAGTTTTATTTTGCTTTTTTACAACTGCCATATTCATTGAAAATGGGTAAGCTTCATCGAATTGGGGTTCAATTAAAACTTTTCCGGTATTGGTGATATAGCCAAATAGTCCATTTTTCTTAACTATTAAGTAATCATCAAAATAAGGAACGATTGAGTCATAAGCTTCTAAACTTAAAGTTTCTTGTTTATCGTTTATTATATAAGGAATACTATCTTTGTATACAATAGCTATCGGATTTTCTATTGTTAATTCCTCTTTTTTACAACTTGTAAAAAAACAACAAACTAAAAGTAATGTTATTAATATTAAAGGTTTTATTATTGTTAGTTTTTTCATCGAAATCACCTCATTCTATTTATTATATCAAAAAAAGCCTATATCTTCAATGTAAAGGCTTACCAAAAGGGAGAAAATATTGCGCTGTTTTTTACGAAAATAGGGGATAAATTAGTAATGTGATAAATAAATGAAAAAGCATGTCGATAAATGAATACGTTTTCAAAAAAATTATTCATTTATTTGAAATTATCGTTAAGATATTATATAATATAAATGTAAGCGTTTTTATAGTTGAATAGCAAGAGGAGGAGTACTATGAAAGAATATTTAACTAATCAAATTAGAAATGTCGCTTTACTTGGTCACTTAGGAAGTGGGAAAACAAGTTTAAGCGAGTCAATGTTATACCTAAGTAAGGCAATAAACAAAAAGGGTGAAGTAGAACGCAAAAATACTGTATCAGATTATTCTGTTGAGGAGCAAAATCGTTTAACATCACTTTCAACATCAGTAATCCCAGTTGAATGGAATAATTTTAAAATCAACTTCCTTGATACTCCAGGATCAGAAGAATTTTCAGGAGAAATTGCTCAAGATTTAGCAGTAGTTAAAGGGGCTGTTGTCCTTATTGATGCACAAAAGGGAATTGAAGTAGGTAGTGAAAGAGTTTGGGATGAATTAAGATTAAGACATACCCCAACAATTATTTTCGTTAACAAAGCTGATAAAGAAAACGTAAAATTAGATAAAATTATTGAAAATATTAGAAATGGTTTTGGTTCAAAAGCTGTTCCATTTGTAATTCCAATTGGTTCAGGAACTGACTACCAAGGTTATATCGACATCTTATCAAAGAAAGCATACATTGGTCAAGATGAAAAAGAATCGCCAATTCCAGCTGAATTTGAAGCAAAAGTAGAAGAATTATATGCGGAATTCACTGAAATTGTTGCGCAAGAAGATGAAGTATTATTAGAAAAATATTTTGGTGGTGAAACTCTTACTGAAGAAGAAATCACTAAGGGATTAAGAAGTGCATTATTAAATTGTGATATTTTCCCAATCCTTGTTGGCTGTGCAACTAAAGATATGGGTGTAAAAGGCTTATTAGAAAAGATTTGCAATTACTTACCATCACCTCAAGATTTAAGACCTAATCGTGGATTTAATCCAAAAAATAATGAAAAACTAGAAAGAAAATCTTTAGATACTGAACCTTTCTCAGCATACGTATTTAAAACATTAGTAGACCCTTTCCTAGGTACTATTAATTTCATCAAAGTATGTTCAGGAACAACTAAAGGTCTTACTGAAGTTTATATTCCAAATACTGATCAAGTAGCAAAAATTGGTGTAATTTCTTGCATTATGGGTAAAACTCAAATAAATATTGATGTTTTACATGCCGGTGACATTGGTGTTTTAACTAAATCTGGCGATATTCAAACAGGTTATACTCTTTGTGATAAGAAAGATGTTATAATGTATCCACCAGTTGAAATGCCTACACCAGTAATCTATGTAGCAATTCATGCTAAAACAAAACAAGATGAAGATAAGATTTCTTCTGCACTACAAAAATTAAACTTAGAAGATCCGACATTTGAAGTAAAACGTAACCCTGAAACTGCTCAATTATTAGTTGGTGGTCAAGGTATGACTCATATTGGTTATATCTTAGAAAAGATGAAAAATATGTTTAAAGTAGATGTAGATACTGCTGACCAAAAAATCGTTTATCGTGAAACTATCCGTAAAATCGGTTCTGCCCAAGGTCGTCATAAAAAACAATCTGGTGGAGCAGGTCAATTTGGTGATGTATGGATTCGTTTTGAACCATTAGCAGACAAAGACTTTGAATTTGCTTCAGAAGTAGTTGGTGGAGCGGTTCCTAAAAACTTCTTCCCAGCGGTTGAAAAGGGTTTAATCGATACTTTAGAACATGGTCCTATTGCGGGATTCCCAGTTATTGGTGTAAAAGCTGTTTTATATGATGGATCATACCACCCAGTTGATTCAAATGAAATTTCATTTAAGATTGCGGCAGCACTTGCCTTTAAAGAAGCCTGTAAGACAATTAAACCAACAATTCTTGAACCTATTATGGAAGTTGTAATAACTGTAAAAGATGAATATGTTGGTGACATTATGGGTGATATTCCACAAAGAAGAGGTTCTGTAATTGGTATGGAACCAGTAGGTAATGGTAAAACTGCAATTACTGCTCAAATACCAGAAGCTGAAATTATCAATTATTCAATTGACTTAAAGGCAATGACTCAAGGTAGTGGTAAATTTACACGTAAGTTTATCAGATACGATGATGTACCTAATCAATTAGTTGATAAAATTGTTGCGGAATACAAAAAAACAAATTAGTAAGCAAAAAGAGTGATTTTTGAATCACTCTTTTTCGTTGCTATTTAGATATTCTATTTAAGGCAAGGGTAATGCCTAAGATGGTTTTTCCATCAACAGTGTATTCCTTATTATATATGCTTTTAATTTCTGCCATAGGAATTCTAATTAACTCAATAAATTCATCTTCATCTTTAGGTAAAGAACTTTTAATTAAATTTGTTGCTAAATATATATAAGTAACTTCATTACAAAAGCCAGGAGATGGATAAAAACTACAAAGTAATTCTAAATTACTACAATCATATCCAATTTCTTCTTGGAGTTCACGTCGTGCAGCACTTTTAGGATTTTCACCATTTTCAACTAAACCAGCAGGTATTTCGATAAGTTCATCACCAATACCACTACGGAATTGCTTTACAAATATGAAATTGTTTTTATCATCTATCGCAACAATTGAAACACCAGGTTTGTGCGAGACAACTTCACGCTTTGCAATCTGGCCATTTGGTAGCTCAACTTCATTAATATCTAGCTTTACAATACGACCATCATAGACGTTTTTACTAGTTATTATTTTCTCGATATTCATTTACTTTCTCCAAAAAGTAGTCAAAGATTATTTCTGATTCTTTGGTATAATATCTTTCAGGATGCCATTGAACTGCTACAATTGGTAATGTCTTATGTTCGATTGCTTCAATTACATCAGCGTTTTTATAAGTAGCAATAAATCCCTCAGGAACTGTTTTAACAGCTTGATGATGAAAGGTGTTTACTAGGAATTTTTCGGGTAATAATTTAGAAAGATTTCCCGTAGCAATTCGTTCAACGTAATGTTTTTTATCAGCTGCTGGATGTTCTAATTTATCCGTTTCAATGTCTTGAGTTAATTTTCCACCTAGGAATGCCGCAATACATTGGATGCCTCTACATATTCCTAAAACGGGTAGTTTATCAATTATTGCATATTCAATAATTTCTTTATCAATTAAATCAGTTTCTTCATCAATACCTTTTGACAAACCTAAATCATTTGTTTCACCATAGTATTTAGGATCAATATCATCGCCACCTATTTCGAGAATTCCGTCGCACATTTTTAAAGAATTTAATAAATTTGGTCCTGGGACAAGAATTAGGGGAATCGCATTTCTGTTTACAATTTGGTCAATATAATCAGTATTAATTTGCAAAAAATGTCGATTAGTTTCTTTGTAAAAAGCATAGCGTGGGCTTATGCCGATTATTGGTTGTTTCATAAATTCACCTCAAATAGATTTTATCATTTTCGAAGAAAAAAAACCAAAAATAAGATAAAAAAATTTATGTTATTCACTTTTAATAAATATTTAAAAATGATATAATAGAAAAAGAACATCGTATAAATATTTTTGAAAGGAGCAATGAAATGAGCAAAAAGCTAAGTGAAGGTAATGCCTCTTCAAAGAAAACGGAAAAGAAAAAGAAAAAAACAGTTTATGGTACGTATAGTGACGATCGTAAAACTCCCAAATATGTAAGTAGTAAAAATTATAAAGATGGACTTACTGATGAAGAAGTTAATGAAAGAATTGAAAATTTACAAGTAAATATTGAAGGAAGGGTAGAAAGTAAATTTACTAAAAATTTTAAATTAGTTTTTAAAGTAATAACTAAAAACACTTTTACTTTTTTTAATATTTTGTATATTATTGTTTTAATATTATTGTTAGTAGCAAATGCCTGGAATAAACAAGCAGGAGTAAATGATAGTGTAAAACAATTGTTAAATTTAGGTAGTGATAAAACCTTTGAATTTGGTTTAGCAACCTTCTCATTCGTAATAATTGTTAGTATTAACCTTGTTATTGGGATAATTCAAGAAACTAAGTCAAAAATTGCAATTAATAAATTAAAACTATTGACTAATCCTAAGGTAACATTAGTTCGAAATGGTGAAAAAGTTGTAATGAAAGAAACCGATGTAGTTTTAGACGATATCGTTTATTTAACTCCTGGTATTCAAATTGTTGCGGACATGGTACTACTAGAAGGTGAAGTTGAAGTTAATGAATCACAACTTACTGGTGAATCAGTACCAATTAAGAAAAAAGTTAATGATGTAATTTATTCAGGAAGTTTTATGGTTTCTGGTACATCATATGCAAAAGTAATCCATGTTGCAAAAATGAATGAAATTAATAAATTAACATCACAAGCTAAGAAATATACTGAGCCCAACTCACAAATACTTTCAGGTCTAAGAAAATTACTAGTTGTTATGGGCTTTATTATTGTCATAACATCGGTTGCAATGTATGCGTGGTCATGGAACTGGAAAGGCTTTAGGGATTTGTTGTATGGTGGTGATTTATCTAATCCTGATTTGATTATTCCGCTTAAAGCTAATTATATTGTGGCGATTAAACCAATTACTGCCGCAATCATTGGTATGATACCTGCGGGATTATATTTATTAACATCAGTTGCTTTATCGGTTGGGGTATTTAGATTGTCAAAACACAATACCTTAGTTCAAGATAATTATTGTATTGAAATGCTAGCCAGAGTTAATGTATTATGTTTAGATAAAACAGGTACTATCACAAATGGTAAGATGACAGTTATTAAACACGAAATCATTAATGAACCTGACAAAACTAATATTGAAGATGTCATAAGTTCAATGAATGCGGCATTACAAGAAACTAATGCAACAGCTCAAGCCCTTGCTAATTACTATGGGATAAAATCAGTTTTAACACCTACAATGGTTGTTCCTTTCTCATCTGATCGTAAATATAGTGCAGTTTCTTTTGGTGAAACAAATACATATATTATTGGTGCACCTGAATTTGTTTTAAAGAGTGGATTTGAAAAATATGCTGATAAAATTTCTGATTATGCCAATAAAGGATTGCGTGTGCTTTGTTTAGCACATTCAAATTTAGCTGTAAAAGATGGTAAAGTACAACGTGTACCTAAGTTAATTGCCCTGATACTTATTGAAGACCAAATTCGTGAAGAAGCCAAAGATACAATTGAGTATTTTAAAGAAAGTGGCGTAGAAGTAAAAGTAATATCTGGTGATAACCCAGTAACAGTATCAGAAGTAGCAGGTAGAGTTGGAATTGAAAATGCCAGCAAATGTGTTAGTTTAGATGGTATGAGTGAAGATGAAGTAATTGAAGCAGCTAGTAAATTTACAGTCTTTGGAAGAGTTAAACCAGAACAAAAAAAATTACTAGTACAAGCCCTTAAGAAACAAGGAAAAACAGTAGCGATGACTGGTGATGGTGTTAACGATATACCTGCATTAAAAGAAGCAGATTGTAGTATCGCAATGGCATCAGGCAATGACTCAGTAAAAGGGGTTGCTCAATTAGTATTAGTTGATTCTAATTTTGCCTCAATGCCAAAAGTAGTTGCGGAAGGAAGAAGAGTAATTAACAACGTTCAACAAACCGCAATGTTATATTTAGTAAAAACCCTATTTATGACTTTCCTTGCAATCTTAACTGCCAGTGGATTCTTCTATTTGTTAGGCCAAAAAGATGCAGATATTCCACTTTATCAAAGATTTTTAAGAAATGCTACATTCCCTTTTAGTGGATCTAATCAATTACTAATATTAGAAATGTTTGCAATCGGTATACCATCAATGTTCTTGGCATTACAAGCAAATAATACGCCAGTTAAAGGTAACTTTATGCGCAATGCTTTAAAGAGTGCTATTCCTGGTGCAGCTGGTATCGTTGGTGCAATCGTATTTACTTATTGGTTCTCAAGAGAATATGGCTTTGAAGTTCCAGAAGTAAAGACAGTAGTTGCAATGACTGCTACACTTACTTTACTAGTCGTTATGTGTAGAGCATGTTTACCTTTTAACAAGAAAAAAGTGGTTTTGTGTATTCTTATGTGGGTTGTTTCAATCGCATGTATTCTAACATCAATGAAAGGTAAAACAATTGGAATTCCTAAAACTAAAATCAAATTTGATTTTGAATATGAAAGTCTAAAATGGGATACCGTTAGAATCGTTGATAAAGCTACTGGTGAAGTAAATCCAGTTAATGTAAATATAACGGAACAAGGTTATATATTGTTGGATGGTGAAACAATTTTAGTCGATGGAAAAGAATATAAAATTGAAAGAGCTTCTAATGCTACCGCAACTTGGCTTGCCTTCAGTATGGTTGTTGTTTCAATAACTTTGATGTTAGGAGTAGAACTTTTAATTAAAAATATTGAATTAAAACAAGAAAGAATGAAACATAAAGAATTTGAGAAAATAAAAGAAAAGAAAAAGAATCCTCAAGTTTTAAAGATTAAATATTAAACGATAGTGGTATCTAAAAAGGTACCACTTTTTGTTTGCTAAAATGATAGCCTTTGTTTTGATACAAATGAAAAAGTTTATTTGCCTACACTAAAGTAGAAATGATGAATAAAATAAAGTGTACCATTGAAGAGGTGAAAATGTGAAAAAATTAGAAATGAAGAATGTAAGTAAGACATTTTATACTGAAATAGGAGCACTTGATGTATTAGAAAATATAACCTTTAATTTAAATGAAGGAGAAATAATTGCAATTGTTGGACCGAGTGGTTCGGGTAAATCAACACTACTAAACATAATATCTAAATTGATTGAACCAACTGAGGGGGAAATCTATGTTGATGGTGAAATAGGCTACATGTTTCAACGCGATCATTTATTTAATTGGCGGACAGTTTGGAAAAATATAATGCTAGGATTGGAAATAAAAAAAGAAAAAAATCAGGAAAATATCGATAAGACAAAAGAGTTATTAACTAAATATGGATTAATAGATTTTATAAATAGTTACCCTCAAGAACTATCAGGTGGGATGAGACAACGCATAGCTTTAATTAGAACACTAGCTACTAATCCTCAAGTGTTGTTACTAGATGAACCATTTTCAGCATTAGATTATCAAACTAGAATAAATGTCAGTGAAGATATTTTTAAAATGATAAAAGATTCTAATGTTTCTGCAATACTAGTTACTCATGACATTTCAGAAGCAATTGCTATGGCAGATCGAGTAATAGTATTATCACATCGACCAGCAAAGTTGAAAAAAATAATTGACATTAAAACCGATTCACCTGATAATACGCCATTTAATAAAAGGCTATCTAGTGAATTTAGAAAGTATTTTGATGAAATATGGGGGCTTTTAAATGAATAATCCATTTCTAAAACGACGAAGAAAAGAAGCAATCAAAGTATTAATTGCCCAAATAGTTATTTTAGTTTTATTTGTAGGGATATGGGAATTATTATCTTCACTTGAAATAATTGATGCCTTCTTATTTAGTAAACCTAGTAGAATTGTGAAATTATTAAAAACTTATATTGTTACGAAAACAATATATAAACATATTGGCATATCATTACTTGAAACATTATTGGGATTAGTTATTGGAACCCTAGCGGGTTTACTTATCGCAATTATTCTTTGGTGGAATAAAATAATAGCTAAAATAATGGAACCATTTTTAGTAGTATTAAATGCTTTGCCTAAAACAGCTCTTGCGCCAATCATTATAATTTGGATGGGAACAGGCATAAAGGGAATCACTGCGGTGGCGGTTTCAATATCATTAGTGTTAACAATTATTTCAGCATACAATTATTTTATTCAAGTAGAAGAAGAAAAAATAAAAATGCTACAAAGTTTTAATGCAACTAAATTACAAATACTATTTAAATTAGTTATTCCTGCTAATCTAGCCAATATAATAAGTTTAATTAAAATAAATATTGGCATGAGTTGGGTAGGCGTTATTGTTGGTGAATTCATTGTTTCAAGGTATGGAATTGGCTATTTAATAATGTATGGTTCACAAGTGTTTAACATGGATTTAGTTATGATGGGTGTCATTGTCTTAGCTATAATTTCATTTGTGATGTATGAAGTAGTCAATATAATTGAAAAAAATATAAAAAGAAAGAGGAATTAATTTGAAAAAAATATTTTGTGCGTTAGCAATTTTATTGGTAGGTTTTACAACTACTAGTTGTCGAAAAACCAAATATAAGAAGATAAAACTTGTTGAGGTAGCTCGTTCGATATTCTACGCTCCTCAATATGCCGCAATAACCAAAGGTTATTTTAAAGAAGAAGGTCTTGAAATTGATTTAATTAATGCTAATGGAGCGGATAAAGTTACCGCCGCATTATTATCAAATGATGCGCAAATTGGTTTGCAAGGTCCCGAACCTACCATTTATTTATATAAAAATAATAAAAGTAATTATCTGATTAATTTTGCTCAATTAACGAGAACCGATGGAAGTTTTATTTTTGGAAGAATTCCTATTGAAAACTTTACTTTAGCAGACTTAAAAGGTAAAAGCATCTTAGGTGGTAGAAAAGGTGGCGTACCAGAAATGACTCTTGAGTATGTCTTAAAACAAGCAGGATTAAACGTTGGACAAGATGATGATACCAAAGATGTAAATGTTCGTACTGATGTTGCTTTTGCGGCATTAACGGGATCATTCTTAGAAGGAGAAGGCGATTTCGTAAGTTTATTTGAACCAACAGCTACAACTTTAATCAATCAAAAGAAAGCCTATCTTTTAGCCGCAACAGCTGAATATGCAGGAGAAATTACTTATACAGCATACTCAACTACTTTGGATTATTATAACAACAATAAAGAAGTTCTTGAAAAATTCACAAGAGCTTTATATAAAGGACAAAAGTTTGTTGAAAATGCTACCGATAAAGAAATTGCGGAAACTGTACAACCATTCTTTACTGATATAAACCTAGATGTCTTAATTGAAGTAGTTAATAGGTATCGTTCAATAAATGCATGGTGTAAGACCCCGATGTTTTCAAAAGAAGGCTTTAATCGGTTACAAGATATTATGATTGAAGCAAAAGAGTTAGATAGTAAAGTCGAATTTAACGATTTAGTAAGACTTGATATTGCGGAAAAAGTCATAAAAGACGAAAAATAAAAGAATAGTATACTTTTTTTCTTGTAATTCTAAAAAAAATGTGATATAATAAACTGAAAATATAGGAGTAATGGTTTGGTGTATGGGAAAAGAATATATTCTAACAATTGATCAAGGTACAACAAGTACAAGGGCAATAATATTTGATAATAAAGCTAATGTTATTGCGGAAAATCAAATTGAGTTTTCTCAAATATGTCCCCATAATGGTTGGGTTGAACACAATCCCGAAGAAATATGGGAATTAACTTATCAAACAATTAAAAACGTTATTTATACAAGCAACCTAGATTTAAATAAACTCAAAGCTATTGGAATTACTAATCAACGAGAAACAACAGTGATATGGGACAAAACTACTGGGAAGCCAGTCTATAATGCGATAGTATGGCAATCACGACAATCCCAATCTATTTGTGAAGATTTAATTAATCGTGGACTTAGCGATATCTTTAGGAAAAAAACGGGTTTGATTATTAATCCGTATTTTTCTGCTAGTAAGATTAAATGGATATTTGATAACGTTGATAATGTTAAAGAAAAAGCTGAAGAAGGAAAATTGTTGTTTGGAACCATAGATACCTATTTATTATGGAAGCTTACAAATGGCAAGGTTCATGCTACCGATTACAGTAATGCTTCTAGAACTTTGATCTATAATATTAATGAGTTAAAATGGGATGATGAATTATTAGGATATTTTGGTATTCCTAAAAACATTTTACCTGAAGTATTACCAAGTAGCCATATATTTGGTTATGCAACTGGTTTAACTAGTATCGATAAAAGATTTAGCCAAATACCGATTGCTTCAATCGTAGGGGACCAACAAGCATCATTATTTGGACAATGTTGTTTTGAACCAGGAGATTGCAAAAGTACTTATGGGACTGGTTGTTTTATCTTAATGAATACTGGTGAAAAACCAATAACTTCCAATTATGGATTACTTACAACTATTGCTTGGGGCTTAAATGGTAAAATAGAATATGCATTAGAAGGTTCGGTTTTTGTTGCAGGGTCAGCAATTCAGTGGTTGCGTGATCAACTAGAATTTTTCGAAAAATCTTCTGATTGTGAAAAATCAGTAAAAAGTAACAATCCAAGTAATGGCGTTTATATAGTTCCGGCTTTTGTTGGTCTTGGAACTCCTTATTGGGATAACGATGCAAGAGGTGCAATTTTTGGAATCACTAGAGCAACTACTAAAGATAATATTGTTGCCGCAACCATTGAATCAATCGCTTATCAAGCTCGTGATGTGATGGATGCCATGAAAAAAGAATCACAAAATGAAATTCAATATTTAGGTGTTGATGGTGGAGCCAGTGTAAATGATTATATGATGCAATTCCAAGCCGATTTATTAAATGCTAAATTAATTAGACCTACTTGTTTTGAAACAACAGCTTTAGGTGCAACATATTTTGCGGGACTCGCAACAGGAGTATTTAAATCAAAAGATGAAATAAAAAAATTACATCAAGTTGAACAAATATTTATGAGCCGCATTGATGATGAAATGCGAGACAAATTAATCAAAGGTTGGAAAAAAGCAGTTGATGCTACTTTAAAATTCAAATAAAAAACAAAAAAAATAATATATTATAATGGAGGAAAATTATGGGACTTTTTAGACAATTATTAAAGGTAATAGAATGGAAGGATGATTCAACCGATCAGATAGTATATCGTTATCCGATGACTGATCGTGATGAAATCATGAATGGATGTCAATTAGTAGTACGTCCATCTCAAGTTGCTATTTTAGTAGCAAGCGGTCAAGTTGCCGATGTTTATGGTGAAGGTTTACACAAACTAACAACTAACAATATGCCAATTCTTACAAAATTATTAAGTTGGAAGTATGGATTTGACTCACCATTTAAAGCTGAAGTTTACTATGTAAATGTTAAACAATTCATTAACTTAAAATGGGGAACTTCTAGTAAAGTTAGCTTAAGAGATGCTGACTTTGGTATCGTACGTTTAGGCGCAAGAGGTACATATAGTTTCAGAGTTAAAGATGCTGCTCAATTTATGCGTGAAGTATTTGGTACAAATCGTGACTATGGTACTGAAAGCTTAAAAGAATATTTCAAGAGTATGATTGTTACAAGTTTCTCTGATGCATTAGGTGAATCAAAGATTCCTGCTCTTGACATTCCATCAAAATATCGTGAATTAAGCGATATCGTTAAAAATGAAGCACAAAAAGACTTTAATGCTTTAGGTGTTGAAATTGTTAGCCTATTTGTGGAAAACGTTTCTTTACCAGAAGAAGTAGAAAAAGCTATCGACCAAAGATCATCTCTTGGTGCTATGAGTGGTAAATTAAACGAATTTACTCAATATCAAACTGCTCAAGCTATTAGAGATGCCGCAAACAACCCTAATGGTGGAGCTGGAATCGCTGGTATGGGTGTTGGCTTTGGTGCTGGTATGGCAATGAGTCAAGCAATGAATCAATCAGCTTATCAACAACCTCAACAACAAGCTGGTTCTCCAATGACAACTTGTGCAAGTTGTGGACAACCAATGAATGCAGGTGCAAAATTCTGCCCTAATTGTGGAAAACCTGCTGCTCAAACAAAATTCTGTCAAAACTGTGGAGCCCAAGTAAGTGCAGGTGCAAAATTCTGCCCTAACTGTGGTAAACAAATCTAATCATTAACATTAAATAGTAATAGGATTTTATATGAATAATAGTAATTTAAAAACCGCAGACGATTTTAAATGTCCTGGTTGCGGGGCCCCAATTTCCTATGATCCCGCAACCGGCGGACTTCATTGTGAATATTGTGGCTATGAGGAAAATATAAAAAAAGAAACAAGCGATATCGAAAACGATTTTGTTGAAGGACAAAATGAAGATAACAATTGGACAGCGGAAACAAAGATAATTCACTGTGATAACTGTGGTGCTGATAATGTACTTAATGCGGGTGAAATGTCTGTAACTTGCCCATTCTGTGGTTCAAATCACACAATTATGACTAATCAAGTTACAGGAATTAAACCACATCGTATTATTCCTTTTCAAATTCCTAGTCAAAATGTTAAAGATGCTTATCGTAAGTGGCTTCGTAAAAAAATATTTGTTCCTCGTAAGGTAAAAAAACAAATTCCTAATATTAAACTTAATGGCGTTTATTTACCAATATGGACATTTGATAGTAATGCTAGTAGTTCTTATGACGGAAAACTTGGTAAATATTATACAAGAACCGTTGGTAGCGGTAAAAATCGACGTACTGTTACAGAAATTAGATACTTTTGTATTTCAGGTAATAAAAGTTTATTCTTCGATGACTTTATTGTAAATGCCGGAACCAAAATTTCTCAACAAGAAATGAATGCTATTGCACCATTTGATACAAATAATTCATTTGTATATGAAAAGGAATTTATGGCAGGTTTTAGTTCTGAACATTATTCAGTTAGACTTAATGATGGTTGGAACATTGCAAAAGGTAACATGGATGAATCTATGAAACGCGCAATTCTAAATGATTATCACTACGATGTTGTAGCATATTTAAACGTTACTACAAACTATACTGATATCAAATACAAATATGTTTTAATACCAGTATGGATTGGCGTTTATACATACAAGAATAAAACTTATCGTTTTATTGCAAATGGTGTTACAGGTAGATTTACTGGTAAAGCTCCTGTATCTGTATTCAAGGTACTATTATTTGTTGCAATAATTCTAGCAATAGTGATTTTACTTTTTGTATTGACACAGTCTGCAGATGCATAAGATAGGATTTATTAATCCTATCTTTTTTCTTGATAATTATAAAAAAATAATCTAGTAAATTATATAAAGGAAAAAGACAATGGATAAAAAAGCGATTGAATTGATAAAAGAAGCCCTAATTGAAGATGGTGTAGATAATGACATAACTACCCTTAATTTAGTTAGTAAAGATAAAATGTTAACCGGAAGCTTTATTGTTAAAGCAACGGGAGTAGTATCGGGAATTGATGTTGCAAAAGAAGTATTTAAACAAATTAATCCCCGTATAAAAATGGAAATTTTAAAAGCCAATGGTACTTTTGTTAACCGTGGTGATGTTATTGCAACAATTGAAGGCCCAATGCGTGACATACTAAGAGGCGAAAGAGTTGCGCTTAACTTCTTACAACGGATGAGTGGCATTGCCGCAACAACCGCTAAATTTGTTCAAGAACTTGCGGGGACAAATTGTAAAATCTTAGATACTCGTAAAACTGCTCCCTTATTAAGAGTCTTTGAAAGACAAGCTGTTAGAGATGGTGGCGGTGAAAATCATCGTTTCAACTTATCTGATCGTGTTCTAATCAAAGATAATCATATTGCCGCAAGCGGTTCAATTCAAGATGCTGTCAGCATTCTTAGAAAAGCCGTTGGTAGGGGAATGATTATTGAAGTAGAAGTAGAAACTTTAGATGAATTTATGGAAGCATTAAATACATCGGCCGATGTAATTATGCTAGATAATATGAGTAATGAAGTTATGAAAAAGTGTGTTGAACTAAATGAAGGTAAGAAAAAACTTGAAGCAAGTGGAAATATGGAACTAAAAAAGGTTCGCAGTGTTGCCCTTTTAGGAGTAGATTATATTTCCGTAGGTAGTTTAACGCATTCTTACAAAGCGCTTGACATTAGTTTAAAGTTTCGTAAAAGTAATTTTAGATAAATAATAACAATATATGGCTAGTTCTATAGTCATATATTGTTACTAATTGTTAATAAATTGAAAAAATAATATATATTTGGTATAATATCTTTGTTGCCGTCATAGCTCAGTAGGTAGAGCAGCTAACTCGTAATTAGCAGGTCACAAGTTCAATTCTTGTTGTCGGCACCATTAAAAAAGATTATATGCCCACCTAAGGTGAGCATTTTTATATAAGGCGGTGTTAAAAAATGGATTGGTTGGTATTTGCCTTATTAGGAGCCTTTTTAACAACAATGGCAGCAATTCTTATAAAATCAGGTGTAAAATACATTAATACTAATTTTCTACTAGCTTATCGAACTTTGATTATCATCGTATTTTCGGTTGTGACTTGTTCAATAACTGGAAATATTGATGATATTGACAAAATAGATCAAGTAGGGTTGCTTTATTTAGGCCTTTCAGGTGTTGCGACAGGCGCATCTTGGCTATGTTATTACAAAGCATTACAACTAAGCACTTTTAATAAAGTAGCACCATTTGACAAATCTAGTTTTGTTTTGACTAACCTATTATTCTTGATTTTCTTCTTTGATGTTACAACTAAAGGTGGAGATCCAATTACTATAACAATGCTAATTTTATCAACAATTTTGATGTTAGTAGGAACCATCTTTATGGCAGGTAAAGAAAAGATTAATGGTTCAACTGATAAAAAATGGCTAGTATACGCCATCTTAAGTGCAGTATTTGCTTCGATAGTATCTATACTCGTAAAAGCAGGACTAAAGACGGTTCCAAGTGATTTAGGAGTTTTTGTAAGAGCAATTGTCATATTTGTGATTATGGTATTATTAGTATTTTTCAAAAAAGACTATCAAAACATTAAGCAAACACCTCCTAAAACCTGGATTTTTCTAACTCTTTCTGCTCTAGCAACTAGTGGGGCCTGGTTATGTGTAGATGAAGCATTAGGAAATGAATATGCTAATCCGGTAGTTGTTACTTCCATTGGTATGTTATCAATCTTACTATCAATGGTACTATTGAAAGAAAAATTTACTAAGAAGTCACTACTAGGAGTATTATTACTAACTATTGGTATAGTTGCCATCATAATATTTGGAATATAAAATAAAGGGAGATAACAATGATACAACTTGGAAATAACTGGGATAACATTTTAAAAGATGAATTTCAAAAAGAATATTATTTAAATTTACGTAAATTTTTAAAAGAAGAATATAAAAACTACCGTATATTTCCATCAATGTATGATATTTTTAATGCATTAAAGTATACCGATTACAACGATGTAAAAGTAGTAATTATTGGTCAAGACCCTTATCACGAAATCGGTCAAGCTCATGGATTATGTTTTTCTGTTCAAGATGGGGTAGCATTTCCCCCATCATTACAAAATATTTTTAAAGAACTAAATGCTGATTTAGGTATTCCAATGCCTAAAAGTGGCAACCTAACTAAATGGGCAAAACAAGGTGTACTTTTATTAAACACCGTTTTAACTGTTAGGGAGCACTATGCAAATAGTCATAAAAATAAAGGTTGGGAGACATTTACCAACGCCGTAATCGAAAAACTAAATGAAAGAGAAGACCCAATAATCTTTTTATTATGGGGAAATGACGCAAAAAGAAAAAAAGAGTTAATAACCAATAAACAACATATTGTTTTAACGGCTGCACATCCAAGTCCTCTTTCGGCTTATAATGGCTTTTTTGGATGTCACCATTTTTCAAAAACTAATCAACTACTAATCAATATGGGAAAAGAGCCGATTGATTGGTCACTATAATATAGAAAGTAGAATAAAAGCAATGGAAGAAAATATTATCGTAAAACTATTAAATGATAAAGATTTGGGAACCAGTAGACTATTAACACGTGAAGAAGAACAAGAAATATTTTCACTATATGCCAAAGATAAAAGCTTACGTGAAGATGTTCAAACTATAATGATAAATGCTAATCAAAAACTTGTTTATAGCATTGCTAGAAAATATCGCCCCTTTATGAATGCTTCATATGATGATATTGTTCAACTTGGTAGAATTGGCTTATCAAAAGCGGTCGATAAATATGATTTATCAAAAAATACTAAATTTGCAACTTACGCAACTTATTGGATTAAACAAAGCATTGATAAAGGATTACAATCAATTAATGCGGACATAAATGAACCAATTAAAGTAGCTAATTTACGTAACCATTTCTATAGCACTGAAGAAGAAATGGAAGCAAGTTTGAAAAGAAAAGTAACTTTTAATGAAGTAGCAAATAAAATGGGAATGAATCCTACAGAACTTAAACTTCTTTTTGATTTATCTAATGTGGCATCACTTGATGAAACTGTCGATGATGACCGTGAAATATCAGCTATTGAAAAAATAAAAGATAGTAATAGTACTCCTCAAGAGTTTGTTCTTGAAGATGAAAAACGCCATCTAATAAATGACGCAATGGAAAGACTATCGCCTAGAGAACAAGAAATTATCAAATATCGCTATAATTCCGAAGATGGTGTTTTACATAGTTTTGCGGAAGTAGCCGAAAAACTAGGAATATCACGTCAACGAGTTCAAAAAATTGAACAAAAAGCTATTAAAGAAATGAAAGAATATATTAAAAATTGTGAAAAATAGAAAGGGATTGTAATGCAACCATTAGGATTAACCGTTAAAGATAATGAAGCATATTTGAATGGTCATAAAATAACTGACTTAGCTAAAGAATACAAAACACCATTATATGTTATGGATGAAACAACTATTAAAAATGCAATAACGACCTATCAAGAAAATATGAAAAGTGATAAATATCGTTTTGATTTGGTATATGCTTCAAAAGCTTTTCTAACTCTTGAATTTGTCAAATATATTGATGCTTTACAACTTCATATTGATGCGGTGAGCTTAGGTGATTTGTACGTAATTCAAAAAAGTGGTATGTCACTAAATAAAGTTGTTTTTCATGGTAATAATAAATCTAATGAAGAAATTGAATTTGCAATTAAAAATAACATTGGTTATTTAGTTATTGATAATATGAATGAATTAGAAAAAGTTATAACTATCTCAAATAAATTACAAAAAGCAGTAACTTGTCTAATAAGAGTTAATCCTGGTATTGATGCACATACTCATAAATATATTCAAACCGCCTTGTTTACTTCTAAGTTTGGTGAAAGCATTTATGATAAACCAAGAATTGATGAAATGTTAAAGCTAGTTAAAAGCAGTAAATATGTAAATCTATGTGGCTTTCATGCCCATATTGGATCGCAAATTCATGAAACTGCTGCCTTCCAACTAGAAGTAGAGAAAATGATTGACTTTCAAAATGAAATAAACCAAGAAAATAAATTACATTTACAAACTTTAAATCTTGGTGGTGGTTTTGGTATTAAATATGAAAAAGATGAAAGAAATCTTTCAATTGAGGAAATGTCATCATCATTAAAAAAATATATTGAGGAAAAACTAGTTGATTCTAATAGTGAAATTAACCACATTATGATTGAACCAGGTAGATCAATTGTTGGAAGAGCGGGAATAACCTTATATACTTGTTCTTATATTAAACAAACTTTTGGCAAGAAGAATTATGTATTTATCGATGGTGGTATGACTGATAATATAAGACCTGCCCTATATGGTGCAACTTATGAATGTGATATTGCTAATAAGATGAATGCACCTAAGGAAATATTAGTAGATGTTGCGGGAAAATGTTGTGAATCGGGTGATATCATAAGAAAAGATGTTTTAATTCCTAATGTTGAATCTGGTGATATAATGCTAGTCTACGCAACAGGTGCTTATAATTATTCAATGTTTTCCAATTATAACAATATGCTAAAACCGGCGGTTATTCTGGTTGGTAGTAATGTAAAAGTAATTAGTAGAAGAGAAACTCTTGAAGATTTATGTAAATTATTTTAAAATATCATACAAAAAATTGACATAAATCATTATATTTGGTATAATATTAATGTAAATAATAAAACACATTGTGCGGAGGACGTATTATGACAAAAGCAGAAGCATTAAAAATATGGCTACATGAATTTGGTGATGTTGAATATGCTCATGATTTTACAGGACGAAAAATTAAAAGAGATGACTATGAAGTAGAAAACCAAGTTGGTTGGGTAGTAAGTCATGTCTTTCCTACAGAATTAGGTGGTCCTAATAATGAAGGTAACATTATTATTTTAAACCATAATACTGCATATGAAAAAGCTAACAACTATCCTGAATTTGAAGTAGTTGGTGTTAGATATTTAATTTGTCATGATGAAAGAGACGACTTCTATTACATTGAAAAAATAATTGAAGATTAATGATAAAAAATAAAAAGCAATATACTTCAATATATTGCTTTTTATTCAAATATATAAACGATTAATAGAGGAGAAGAAAAAGATTTTAACCAAGTTAAACACTGTGGTTTAAACCTTACAAAAATAGTATTAACGATAATTTATCTTTTATACATAATTTGAGGAAAAAATATGAGAATAATTGCAGGAAAATATAGAAGCAGAAAATTAATTACATTAGAAGGTCTTGCAACAAGACCAACTTTAGATCAAACTAAAGAAGCAATATTTAGTAGTCTTGGTGGTTATATAAACGATTTTGTAATTTTAGATGTATTTGGTGGTAGTGGTGCTCTTTCACTAGAATCAATTAGTAGAGGTGCCAAGGAAGCTTATATAATAGATTCTAATCCTGATGCTGTAAAAATCATCAAAAAGAAGGCCGAGAACTTAGGTGTAGGCCAAGAATTACACGTATATCTTGGCGATTATAAAAAGATTTTAGAGCGTTTGAATAACAAAAAATTTGATATTGTTTTTTTAGATCCCCCCTTTAGAATGAAGGTCATTGATGAATTATGCCAATACTTAATTGAAAATGATATGATAAGTGATGGTGGATATATTGTTGCGGAATATCCTAAAGAAGATATTGTTGAACAAGATTATGAAGGATATCGAATTAAAATGTGTAAAAGATATGCAAGTAGTGAAATATTAATATTAGAAAAGGATGATGAAACATGCGAATAGGTCTATATCCTGGAACTTTTGATCCAATTACTAATGGTCACCTAGATATAATAAAAAGAGGTTCAACTTTATTTGATAAACTTTATATCTTGGTTGCTAATAATATCAACAAAAAAACAATGTTTACTGTTGAAGAAAGAATGAATATGATAAAAGAAGCTACTAAAGATATTGATAATATTGAAGTAGTTACTAGTGATTTATTAACAGTAGAATATGCAAAATCAATAAATGCTGTGGCAATGGTTAGAGGACTAAGAATGGTCAGTGATTTTGAATATGAATTACAAATGGCAACTTTAAATAGATGTATTGATCACAATGTTGAAACAATCTTTATTATGAGTTCACATCAATATTCTTTTTTATCTTCAAGTAGTGTTAAAGAAATCGCTAGATTTGATGGTGATATTTCTTCATTTGTTCCTAAAAATGTTGAAATTGCCCTAAAAAACAAACTAAAATAAGGCGTTTGCCTTATTTTTTTGGTATAAGAAGAATTTGGTTAGGATATAACATATCATTACTTAAAGTATTGTAACTTTTTAGTTCAGCTACTGATAGATTATATTTCTTGGCAATATTATACAAAGAATCGCCTGATTTAACTTTGTAATAGTTATAACTTGGTGGAGTATAATTAACGTTTTCATAGTTTGCAATTGCTTTTACAACTGCTTCAGCTAAGTTTGGCCAATCATTTAACAACCTTTTTGTATCATCATCATTATTGGCAAAGCCATATTCAATAATCATTGATGTTGTAGGTTTAGTATTTCGCAAAATAAAGTAGAAGTCATTACCTGATTTCCCAATACGTTGATAAACGTTTCTGATTGGTAAGCCTTCAGCTTTTAAATTGTTTGCTATACTATTAGGGAGGGTATTTTTACTTTTTACTGAGTAGATTACTTCGCCGCCACCTGATCCTGCATTATTGACATGATTTGATATTAAAATATCACCAGTGCTTGCGCCAAGTTGATTAATTCGGTTAAGCCTATCATTAGGAGTTAGGGTTTCATCATCTAATCTAGTTCTTTTTGAGGGAATTCCTAATTCATCAAACCTACGTTTTTGATAATCACTAATTTTTTTTGTCATATCTTTTTCTTTAAAATAGGAATTGCTGCCACCACCGGGATCCCAACCACCATGGCCAGCATCTATTATTACCATAAATATCACCATGATATATTATGACTCTTAGTAACAAAATATGCATATTTACAAGCTAAATTACTTTACAAAATATCTGAAATAGTGTATAATACTAATGCTATTAAAAAGATTGTCTGTTATGTCCCAGTAGCTCAGTTGGATAGAGCAACGGCCTTCTAAGCCGTGTGTCGCACGTTCGAATCGTGTCTGGGACGCCATTTTAATAGCATGAATTTAGTTCGTATAAAAATACGAACTTTTTCTTTTTTTATATCAATATAGCAAAATATTGATTAAAATAGGGCAAAAATTGCTTCTACAAGCGATTGAAAAAGAAATTTGTCAATAAAGTATCAGTCAACTTATTAAATTTGACATAGCTTGATATAAATGCTATAATTAACAAAAAAGAAAGAGGAGACCTTATGAGTAAAAGAAATATCTTATTTTTAGTAGCAAATATATTAGGTGGCATATTTTTTATTTACTTTATATTAAGATTGAATAGTATTATTAAAAAATCAATCTTTGCACGTGATTTTTCTTGTTTAAGTGATGGAGATTATGTAATCTATATATTAATATTATGTTGTGTTATTTTACTTGCGAATATTTTTATCTTTTTGATTACCAAAGATGAAAATAATTAAAATAGGGATTTAATATGAAAAACAAAAAACATCAAAAATTATATGATCATTACAAAGAAGTATTTGGGCAAGAACCAATCTTTAGTTTACAGCTTAAAAAGAATGTATTACCTAACGATATGAAACCCATTACATCTTTTGTTTTTAGACCAACTGAGGAAATGCCTTTTTGGAAGTTATGTACAATAGGTGCGAGTGATTACTTAATGCCCGAACGTGATATTGGTTGGGGTAGAAAGGCTAATCGCCGTAATGAATATGTAATGTTTATTTCTAAAGAAGTAGAAATTAGTGAATCTACTACGCAATGGCTTTCCCTAAACTCACTACTTTGGGCTACTGCAGAATATGCTTTTAATGAAAAAGATAACTTAACCGTTTCTGATTCAATAGATATGGGGCTTGATGGTAAGTATTGTGGAACAGTCTTATTACTACCAGAGATTTTAAAAACACCGAAAATTGTAAAGTGTTATATTTCCGAGCATAAATACATAAGCATTTTTCAAGTAATGCCAATAACAAAAGAACAACTTTCACAAAAACTTCGTAAAAAAGCAAATGGTGTATACTGGCTTATGGAAGAATTTTATACACATGATGATGATTATAAACTTATTTCATCAAAGCCATTTACAACCCTTTAGATAGAAATATTTTTGAATTTAATGTTATATGAAAATAATTCGTTAAAAGTCGAACTATTTTCTTTTTTTATATTATTATATAGGAAAAAATTAATTGTAAAAATTATTTAAAAAAGCTTATATTTTTGATTTACAAAATTTGTTAGGCAAAAATAACTTATTTAACTTGCAAAAAACGATTAATTTTGATATAATAAACAAGAGCGATTTGTAAATATAAATATTTTTACAATCATAATTTAAATTGGAGGTAAATATGGCTCATTTAAGTGCAGCTGCTGTAAAGCAAATTGAAGAAATTATTGCAAGATACACAAACGAAAATACACCACTTATGATGATTTTAAGTGATGTACAACGTGAGTATGGTTACATACCACTAGACGTACAAGAATTAATTTCTGAAAAAACAGGTATTCCTGTTGCGGAAATCTATGGTGTAGTAACATTCTACTCATTCTTTTCATTAAAACCTAAAGGAAAATACGTTATTGGTGTTTGTTTAGGTACTGCTTGTTATGTTAAAGGTTCACAACAAGTAATCGACAAATTTGGTGAATTACTAAATATCAAACCAGGAGAAACAACAGACGATGGCTTATTTACACTTGATGCATTACGTTGCATAGGTGCTTGCGGTATTGCTCCTGCCATTTCAATTAATGGTAAAGTATATCCAAAAGTTGCCGTAAACCAAGTAGCAAGTATTATTGAAGAATATCGTCAACTAGGAGGTGCAGAATAATGATTAGAAGTGAAAAAGAATTAACTACTAAAATTGCTGATTGCACAACTAGTTTTGATGCAAAATTTGCTGGCACAAATGGCAAACGTGCAATTGTTATTTGTGGTGGAACAGGTTGTTTATCAAGTAACTCAGCAAGTATTCTTGCAAAATTCGAAGAAGCTATTATGGCTCATGATTTAAGTGACAAAGTTACTGTTAACAAAGTAGGTTGCTTTGGCTTTTGTTCACAAGGTCCTTTCGTAAAAATTTTCCCTGAAGACACTCTATATCATGGTGTTAAGGTTGAAGATGTAGAAGAAATTGTTAATACTGATTTAATAAATCATCAAATTGTGGAAAGACTACTATATGTAGATCCTATGACAAAAGAAAAAATTCAAAAACAAGATGAAATTAACTTCTACAAAAAACAAAAACGTGTTGCTTTACATGGATGTGGTTTAATTAATCCTGAAAATCTTGATGAAGCATTAGGCTATGGAGCATATAAAGGTTTACAAAGAGCCTTACATATGACTCAACAAGAAGTAGTAGACGAAGTATTAAAATCAGGACTTCGTGGCCGTGGTGGAGGAGGTTTCCCTACTGGTCGTAAATGGCAATTTGCTTTAAACCAAAATAATCCTGAAAAATATGTAGTATGTAATGGTGATGAAGGTGACCCAGGTGCTTTCATGGACCGTTCAATCTTAGAAGGTAATCCACTTGCCGTAATTGAAGGTATGGTTATAGCTGGTTATGCAATCGGTGCTCAAAATGGTTACTTCTATGTACGTGCTGAATATCCAATTGCTGTTGAAAGATTACAAATTGCAATCAACAAAGCAAGAAAAATGGGATTATTAGGTAAAAATATTTTAGGAACTGATTTCTCATTTGATGTTCACATCCGTCTTGGTGCTGGTGCGTTCGTTTGTGGTGAAGAAACTGCCTTATTAAATTCAATTGAAGGTAAACGTGGTATGCCTCGTCCAAGACCTCCATTCCCAGCTGTTAAGGGTTTATGGGGTAAACCAACAATTGTTAATAACGTTGAAACTTTAGCTTGCGTTCCTTATATCTTAAGAGAAGGTGCTGAAAAATTCGCAGAAGTAGGTACTGAAAAATCTAAAGGTACAAAAGTATTCGCATTAGGTGGTAAAGTAAATAACGTAGGTCTAGTTGAAGTTCCTATGGGTACTACTCTTCGTGAATTAATTTACGATATCGGTGGTGGTATTCCTAATGGTAAAAAATTCAAAGCTATTCAAACTGGTGGTCCATCAGGTGGATGCTTAACTGAAAAAGATTTAGATGCTCCAATTGATTACGATAACTTAGTAGCAAAAGGTTCAATGATGGGTTCTGGTGGTGCCATCGTTATGGACGAAGACAACTGTATGGTTGACGTTGCAAAATTCTATATGGAATTCATTTGTGATGAATCATGTGGTAAATGTTCTCCATGCCGTATTGGTACAAAACGTATGTTAGAAATCTTAAATAAGATTACTGCTGGTAAAGGAACATTAGAAGATTTAGATGAATTAGAAGAACTTGCAACAACAGTTACTCAAAATTCATTATGTGCATTAGGACAAACTGCAGCAAACCCAATTGTTTCAACAATGAAACAATTTAGAGAAGAATATATTGCCCATGTAGTTGACAAGAAATGTCCTGCTCATGTATGTAAGAACTTAATGCAATATTACATTATGCCTGAAGCTTGTAAGAAGTGTTCTAAGTGTGCAAGAAATTGCCCAGTAAATGCTATCTCAGGTGTACCTGGTAAAGAACCTTATGTAATTGATCAATCTAAATGTATTAAATGTGGCTTATGTATGTCTACATGTCCATTTAAAGCAATTATTAAGAAATAGGAGACCGATATTATGGCAAAAATTAATATAAAAATCGAAGGCCAATCTTATCAAGTTGAAGAAGGCTTAACAATTTTAGAAGCAGCTAAAGAATGTGGATATGAAATTCCATCTTTATGTGCTTATAATCATGGTGAATGTAGTTTAGCTTCTTGTCGTGTTTGCTTAGTTGAAGCAACTGGTGCTAGAGGTCTAGTTGCATCTTGCGTATATCCTATTTCTGAAGGTATGGAAATTACTATTTCTTCACCTAAAGCTACTGCTGCAAGACGTGCTAGTGTTGAATTAATTCTTTCTAACCACTCAATGAATTGTCAACAATGTGAAAAAAATGGTCATTGTGAATTGTTATACGTAGCTCAAGTTGTTGGTGCTCGTGAAAATAAATTTGTTGGTTCAAAAACTCCAATTACAGTTGATGAAATTTCTCCATCTATTATTCGTGACACTTCAAAATGTATCTTATGTGGACGTTGCGTTAGTCGTTGTGTTGCTGCACACGGAACTGGTATTTTAGGTTTTGAAAAACGTGGTTTCTCAACAATCGTATCTCCTGCTGAAAATCGTAGTTTTGCAACAAGCCCATGTATCTTATGTGGACAATGCGTAAATGTTTGTCCTACTGGCGCATTAATGGAAAAGAGTGAAATCGATAAAGTAGACGAAGCAAGAAGAGCTGGTAAATACTTAGTTGTTCAAACTGCTCCTGCCATTCGTGCAACTCTTGGCGAAGAATTTGGTTATAAAATTGGTACTCCAGTAACTGGTCAAATGGTAGCTGCTTTAAGAAGACTTGGCTTTAATAAAGTATATGATACTAACTTTGGTGCTGACTTAACAATAATGGAAGAAGCTAATGAATTACTTGCAAGAATTAAAGATGGTGGTGTATTACCAATGATTACATCTTGTTCTCCAGGTTGGATTAATTATGCTGAATACTATTATGGAGATCAATTAGATCATCTATCAAGTTGTAAATCACCTCACCAAATGCAAGGTGCTATTATTAAATCATACTTTGCAGAAAAGAATGGTTTAAAACCAGAAGATATTTTCGTAGTTTCAATCATGCCTTGTACCGCAAAGAAATTTGAAAAAGAACGTCCTCAATTACAAAAGAATGGCATTAAAGATGTTGATGCAGTATTAACTACTCGTGAACTTGCTAAATTAATCAAACGTAGTGGTATAAATTTTGCTAAATTACCAAACGAAGAATTTGACCAAGATTTAATGGGTGAATATACTGGTGCTGGTGTAATATTTGGTGCTACTGGCGGTGTTATGGAAGCGGCTTTAAGAACAGCTTATCATGAATTAACTGGTAAAGAATATGAAGCAGTAGAATTCACTGCTGTTCGTGGTATGCAAGGATTAAAAGAAGCTACTTTAAATATTGCTGGATCAGAAATTAAAGTTGCTGTTGCTTCAGGTATGCGTAATGCCAAAGTATTAATGGATGAAATTCGTAGTGGTAAGAGCCCATATACATTTATTGAAATTATGGGTTGCCCAGGTGGATGCGTTAACGGTGGTGGACAACCATATGTTAAACCATGCTTCTTACCTAATGAAGATAACAATATCTTAGACACATACAAAGAAAAACGTGCTCAAGCATTATATTCTGAAGATGAACGTCAAAAGGTACGTCAATCTCATAACAATAAACAAGTACAAAAATTATATAGTGATTTCCTAGGAAAACCTAATTCTCATAAAGCTCATGAATTATTACATACAACTTATGTATCTAGAGAAAGATTTCCAAAAAATAAATAACTAAATAAAATTGAATTAAAATAGCGGCATTAGCAATTAATGTCGCTTTTTTGCAATACTAAAAATTACATTGACATAATAAAATATCTTGAATAACATAAGGGGAGATATTAATATGTTGATGATTGTTACAAAACTTTTAGGTGGACTTGGTACTTTTTTATTAGCTTTTAAACTATTAACCGAAAATATTGAAAAAATAGCTAGTGATAAATTAACAAAATTATTAAAGAAGACAACTAAAAATAGGATATTAGGTGTAATTGTTGGTACTATAATTACTGCTTTACTACAAAGTTCTACCGCAACAACGGTTATGGTGGTTAGTTTTGTAAATGCAGGGGTACTTGATTTATTTCAAGCAACTTCAATAATAATGGGGGCTAACATTGGTACAACCATAACTGCTCATATTGTGGCTTTAGATAGCGTTGATATTGGTAACTATTTAGCTACTTTTGTTGGGGTTGGAATGATTTTAAATATGATATTTGAAAAGCCCAAAATAAAGAATTTAGGAATGGCTTTAGTAGGATTTGGCTTAATCTTTATTGCTTTATATCTAATGAAAGATGCGATGGTAAGTTTACAAGATGATTATCGCTTTGTTGAACTTTTAACAAAAATTAACAATCCTTTCATCCTATTAGTGCTTGGCGCATCAATCACAATTGCTTTACAAAGTTCAGCCGCTGTTACCACCATTTTAATTTCAATGATTGCATCAGGCATTACTATTGGTAATGGAGTATTACCTAATGCACCTCTATTTGTTATCTTAGGTAGTAACATTGGTACTTGTCTAACCGCCATTGTATCATCAGCATCCGCTTCTGTTAATGCCAAAAGAGCCGGTCTTATTCATTTATTATTCAATGTCTTTGGTAGTGTAATTTTTATGATTATTCTACTGATTTGGAAAAACTTTATCAACGACACACTTGGTAGAATGGTAAGTGATCCATCTAGCCAAATTGCTATTTTCCATACTTTATTTAATGTAATATCAACTTTAATTTTCTTACCATTTATCAGTCAATTTGTAAAGATTTCGACAATTTTAGTAAAAGATAAAGTAAATACTAAATAAATTAAAAATGAACCATAAATAAATAATAGATAACAAAGATTCCTACTATTAACAAGTAGGAACCTTTGCATTTTAGCACATTTATGGTATAATATTACTGGAGGTAGACGATGATAGAAATAAGATATGCCTTTATTGATAAAGTAGATAAACTTGATATTAACGTATTACCTACAGAAGTTATTGCTCATATAAATAGTATAAAAAATGAATCAAGAAGAAATCAATCGCTTGCTTGTTGGTCTTTATTAAATAAACTTGTATATAGTTACCATAATAAAAACCTATGTGATGTACCATTTAGATATCAAGAAAATGGTAAACCGCTATTTGATGATTTTTTTGTTTCCCTTGCACATAGCCATAACATTGTTTGTTGTGCTCTAGCCTGCGAAGAAGTGGGAATTGATGTTGAAAGGGTGCGCATACTTGAGCATTTTGAGAACTTAGTTGATAAAATGTGTTATAATAAGGGTGAAATAAGTGTAAAAGAGTTTATTTCTTATTTTGTAAAAAAAGAAGCCAAAATAAAAAAAAGTGGTCAAAGATTAGGATTACAACGCAACAATCTTGATTTAGACACTGATGATGTTGGCATAAAAGAAATTGTGAATAATAACTTTGAATACTATGAACTTGCTTATTACCCCAATAAAGAAGTAAATATAGAAGAAATGGAGATATAATGATGAAAAATATTAAAAGATTATTTGTTGTAATATCAATAGTACTATTAGCTTTCATTGGAACTAGTTGTGAAGAAAATTGTAGTTTTACCCCTAAACCGGGTGACTATGATCCTTCAACCTTTGATGATTTTGCCAATAATGTATTTAAAATGTTAGTTGGTAATGATGAATTAACTTTGAATTATTACTTTGAAAATCCTGAAAATTTTGGATTATCACATAATGAACCAAGTTTACCTACACCTAGTGTTACAAGTGGATACAGTGTATTACTTATCAATTATATATTAGGGAAAGTAAATGGCTATAAATATGAAGATCTAAATGATGATCAAAAAATGACGTATAACCTAATTATGAACATCATTGATAACGTAAATAGTAAAACATCAGAGATGAGTTATCTTAGTAATAATTACCTAGGTTCTTACCTTGGTTATCAAGCTCAATTACCACTTTTATTATCAGAATATAAATTTAGAACTAAATTAGATGTTGATAATTATTTAAAATATTTAGATTTAGTACCTGAAACATTCCAAAAATACCTTGATTTTGAAGTTGAAAAGGCAGATCACGGTTATGGCATGAGTGATTTCGTTATTGATAAAGTTGTTCACCAATGTGAAGAGTTCATCAAAGCAGCCGGAACTGGTACCCACTTTATGATTACAACCGTAAATAAAAAAATTGATGAATGTGATTTCTTAACCGATGAAGAAAAAGAAGCATATAAGAATGCTAATATCGAAAAAGTTAATGGCCCATTAATTAGTGGTTATAAACTTGTTCAAGATGAGTTACCAAAATTAAAAGGTAGATCAACCAATGATATGGGACTTGCTTATTACTATGATTCAAAAGGTAACCCAATTGGTAAAACTTATTATGAATTAGATTTCCAAGAAACTGTTGGTTATAAAATTAGTTTAGTAGACGCTGAAAAATATGTTGATGATTTATTAAAGTATTATGAACAAGAATTAGTTAAATATCGTAACCTCTATTTAACTAATGAAGAATTTAAAGCTAATTGTGATAGTTATCAATTAATGGATAAAACTCCGGAAGAACAACTTGCTTACTATCAAACAGTTATTGGTAAATATTTCCCTAGCCTTAATTATCAACCAGAAATTGTAGTCAAATTTATTGATAAAGCAATGGAAGAACACTTTAGTCCAGCAGCCTATATGACAAGTGCCATTGATAACTTAGAAAAAGAATACATTTATCTAAATGGCTCAAGTGTTTTAACCGATGGTGTTTATAAATATAATTATTTATATACAACTTTAGCTCATGAAGGTTTACCTGGCCATTTATATCAAAATGTGTATTTCAAGAGTACCGATGCTAATCCACTGCGAAAAGTTTTAAAATCTTCAGGGTATAGTGAAGGTTGGGCAACTTATGCGGAGATATTCAGTTATGAATTCTTAAGAGGCGAATATATGGATGAATTCATTGACTACTTAATATTCCAAGATGAATATACAGGCGCAATGTATTGTAGATTAGATATGGGAATTAACTATGATGGTTGGACGCTTGAAGAAGCAGGAGCTTTCATTAAAAAGTACGTTCCTCAAGTAACAGATGAAGCAATTAAAGCAACTTATGAACAATTAATTGAAGTGCCTAATAATATGCAAACATACTTCTTTACTTACTTCAAAATAAAAGATTTAAGAACTTATGTAATGAATCTAACTTCTAGCACAAGAGAAAACTTTGACTACATTACATTCCATAAATATATTCTTGATTGTGGTCCTGCTCCACTAAGATTTGTCGAAGAATATGTAAAATCAAAATATGAATAAAATACTAATGACTTGCTAAAATAATAAAAATTTAGTATAATAATCAAGTAAAAAATATTATTAATAATTTTAAGGAGTATTAAAATGAACGCAAATTTAGAACGTTTAAGTGAAAATTCTGTAAAACTTACAGTAGAAGTAAGTGCTGAAGAATTTGATAAAGCTTTAGACTTAGCTTTTGAAAAAGTTGTAAAAGAAGTAAAGGCTGATGGTTTTAGACCTGGTAAAATGCCTAAAAATATCTTTATCCAAAGATTTGGTTGGGCATCATTATATAATGAAGCAATTCAATATGCTTTTGAAGAAACATATCCTCTAGCATTACAACAAACTAAAGTATATCCAACTGCTGAACCAAAAGTAGACCTTGATTTTGCTAGTTTAGAAAAAGGTAAGAGTTTCACTTACACTGCCGAAGTTGATGTATGGCCAGAAGTTCATCTTGGCGAATACAAAGGCTTAAAAGTAAAACCTTTATCAACTAGAGTAACTAAAAAAGACGTTGAAGCTGAAATCAAACATATGCTTGAAAGTAAAGTTGAAAATGTTATTAAAGATGGACCAGCTGAAAATGGTGACACAGTCGTAATCGATTTTGAAGGATTCGTTGATGGTGTTCCATTTGAAGGTGGAAAAGCTGAAAATTATCAATTAGAACTTGGTTCAAAAGCCTTTATCCCTGGTTTTGAAGATCAACTAATTGGTGCTAAATCAGAACAAGACGTTGAAGTAAATGTTACTTTCCCTAAAGACTATCATGCAAGTCTTGCCGGAAAAGCCGCATTATTCAAAGTAAAAGTACATGAAGTAAAAGGTAAAGAATATCCTGAACTTACTGATGAATTAGTAAAAGAATTAGAAATTGAAAATGTTAATACAGTAGAAGAATATCAAAACTATGTAAAAGAAGATTTAAAGAAACGCAAGAGCGTTGCGGCTGAAAATCATCTTGTCACAGGATTAGTTGATGCAGTTTGCAAAAACTCATATGCTGATTTCCCTGAATCACTAATCAAATCTGAAGTTGAACATCAAGTAAATAATGTTGAAATGCAAGCAAAACAATATGGTATGCCTGTTGAAATGTTACTTCAATACAGTGGGGTTGCATCAATGGATGAATTCAAGAAATCTGCTGAAGAACATATTCGTAAATCATTCTTAGAAGAATTAGTACTTGAAAAGATTATGGAACTTGAAAACATCGAAGCAAGTCAAGAAGAAATCGAAAAAGAATATCAAACTCTTGCTAATGTTTCTGAAAAAGACGATGAAAAAGCTAAAAACGATAAAGTTAACGCTGTAAAGAAACAATACAAAGTTGGTCAAGTTGCATATAAAGTTAAAGCTGATAAAGTTATTGAAATCTTAAAAAAGAATGCAGTAACAAAAGAAGCTAAAGAAGAAACTAAATAATTTGTCGATTTTTCAAATTTAATATTAAACATAAAAAAGTAAAATCGCTCCATAATAATTATGGAGCGTGATTACTATATATGGGAAAAACTAAATATTGTTCGTTTTGTAACAGTGAAATAAACATTCACAATCTAGGAATAGAGGGCTTAAATGCCTGTATTTGCTTTGATTGTTTAGAATTATATCATAACTTGGTTGAATTTGAAGAACAAGAAAGATCAAATAAACACTTACGAGAAAAGATTAGTTGTAAAGATTTAACCCCTAAAAAAATCTATAATGAACTTGACTTAGAAGTAATTGGTCAAGAACATGCTAAGAAAATATTATCAGTGGCACTGTATTCGCATTATCTAAGAATAAAACATCCGGAAGCTAACCTAAATAAATCTAATATCTTAATGATTGGACCAACGGGAGTTGGTAAAACATTGCTTGCTAAAACTATGGCCAAAATCATCAATGTTCCAATAGCTATTTGTGATGCGACCGTTTATACCCAAGCGGGTTATGTTGGTGAAGATGTTGAAAACATCTTATTGCGACTAATTCAAAACGCAGATGGCGATATTAGACTTGCGGAAAAAGGGATTGTCTTTATTGATGAGTTTGATAAACTTGCTAGAAAAGGCGAAAATCCATCAATAACTAGAGATGTATCTGGTGAAGGTGTTCAAAATGCCTTGTTGAAGATTATCGAAGGTAATGTTGTAAATGTTCCACCACAAGGGGGAAGAAAACACCCATACCAAGAATGCTTACAAATCGATACCTCAAACATCTTGTTTATTTGTGCAGGTGCGTTTGATGGCCTTGATGGAAGAAAGAAATATAGTGTAGGGTTTGACTCTAAAATAGTTAATGAATCTGAATTAGATATTGAAAAAATTCGTAAATTTGGAATTATCCCTGAATTACTAGGTAGACTTCCAGTTATTGCTAAACTAAAAGACTTAACCAAAGAAGAGTTAAAATTGATTTTAACTAAACCTAGTAATGCCATTACTAAACAATATCAACAACTATTTGCAACTAATAATGTTGAACTTTCCTTTATGGAAGATGCAATTGATTATATTGCGGAAGTAGCCATAAAAGAAAAAACGGGTGCTAGATCTCTTCGAAAAATAATTGAAGATTTGATGCTTGATACGATGTTTGAATTACCATTTAACGATGGAACTAAAAAAATTACTATACAAAAAGGACAAATAATTAAAGAAAAAAATCATTTAATAGATGCTTAAATAGTATCAGAAAGGAGCCAAAATGTTTAATCGTACTGATATTGTAGATGCTCAATTACCAGGAGTTGTGGTAAGTGATATAGTACCACTACCAAGCAATGGATTAAGAGCAGATTTTGCTATCGATAGCGACATTAAGGCATTGAAAAATGCTGAACAATATAAAAATTATGTAGTATTATTAATTCCAAATTATAGTACCCGTAATAATAAAAACGAAGTAGTACTTTATTATAATGTAGGAATTGTGGCAAAAATCATTTTAAATATGACTAGTCCCAATGGTACAAGAAGAGTAAAATTCCAAACAATTGTACGTTGCAAGATTAATAGTATTGATAATACTAGTGGTAGTTGTTTAGTTGATTTTGTAACTTTACCATCGACTAGTTCAGATACTATGAAAAATGATGCAACCTATGATTTAATAAAGAAATTCTTAACTGAAAATAATATAGATAGTGTTCTTAAAAAAGATGGTATAAACATTAATAATACTGAACTTTCATATGATGAAATTTCAGATATACTTGTACACAATCTTGATTTAAATCGTGACACTAAATTACGTTATTTATTAGAAGATAATGTTACTACTCGTTTAACTTATTTATTAGAAGATCTATATAAAGAACAAATGTTCAAAGAATTAGAAATTAAAATTGATAATGAAGTAAAACGTAGTATTAATGAATCACAAAAAGAGTATTACCTTCGTGAAAAAATGAAGGCAATTCAAGAAGAACTTGGTGAGAAAGCTAAACGTGAAACTGAAATTGATGAAATCCGTAAAAAGATTAAAGAAGCAGGTATGCCAAAATCAATTGAAGAAAAAGCGATGACAGAATTAAATCGTTATGTTTCAATGCCAGGCAGTTCACCAGAATCTGGGGTTATTAGAAAATACCTTGATTTTATGATTGATTTACCTTGGAGTAAACAATCAGTTGATTCAGAAGATATTAATCTTGCGAAAGCGGAATTAGACCGAGAACATTATGGTTTAGATATGGTAAAAGAACGTATTTTAGAATATCTTGCCGTAAAAATTATGAGTCATAAAAATCCTCAAACAATTCTTTGTTTAGTAGGTCCTCCCGGAGTAGGTAAAACTTCCCTTGCCAAAAGTATTGCGAAAGCTTTAAATAAATCATTTGTAAAACAAGCACTTGGTGGTGTCAAAGATGAATCTGAAATTAGAGGACATCGTCGTACATACCTTGGCGCATTACCAGGTCGTATATTACAAGGAATGGTTAAAGCAGGTACTAATAATCCAGTATTCTTATTAGATGAAATTGATAAGATGTCAAGTGATTATAAAGGTGATCCAACTAGCGCAATGTTAGAAGTATTAGATTCTGAACAAAACAAATACTTTAGTGATCACTATTTAGAAGAACCATATGATTTATCAAATGTTTTCTTTATTGCCACCGCAAACTATCTAGACAATATTCCTGCCCCACTTAGAGATAGATTAGAAATTGTTGAAGTATCTAGTTATACCGAATATGAAAAATTTGAAATTGCTAAACGTCATTTATTAAAGAAACAATTACTTAATAATGGTTTAGATGAAGCATACTTTAGTATAAGTGATCAAGCAATCTATCGTATAATTCAAGAATATACTCGTGAAGCAGGGGTTCGTGAATTAGAAAGAATGTTAGGTACTATTATTAGAAAAGCCATTAAGAATATTCTTATGAATCATGTTGAACGTGTAGATATTGATGTTGATAACTTAGAAGAATATCTTGGTAAACCAAAATATACTTACAATGCAAATGATGACTTAGATCAAGTTGGAGTTGTAACTGGTCTTGCCTACACACAATTTGGTGGTGACACTTTACAAGTTGAAGTAACCCACTATAAAGGTGATGGAAGACTCGTATTAACTGGTAAACTTGGTGATGTCATGAAAGAATCAGCTCAAGCTGCCTTAAGTTATGTTAAATCAAATGCGGAAAAATTTGGCATTGATTGTGATGAATTCAAAAAATCTGATATTCATATTCATGTACCAGAAGGAGCTGTACCAAAAGATGGTCCATCAGCTGGTGTAACAATTGCAACTGGTATCATTTCAGCCTTTACTGGTCAAAAAGTTGATCATAACGTTGGTATGACAGGTGAAATCACTTTAAGAGGTAGAGTACTTCCAATTGGTGGTTTACGTGAAAAATCAATTGCGGCACACCGTAGTGGATTAAAAACAATCTTAATACCAAAAGATAATGTTAAGGACTTAGAAGAGATCCCCGCAAGCGTTAAGAATAGCTTAAATATCATACCAGTAGAAACCGTTGATGATGTTGTTAACCATGCAATAATTGCTAAATTTACAAAATAATTATTAAATTACTAGAAATATTTTTGAAAATGTGCTATAATAAGTCAAGTAGTATTGAATATATAGAAAAATAACGTATAGGAGGCCACATATTATGCAATGGTTCGATTATTTACTATTAGTTATATCTTTATTTTTGATTATGATAATTGTTTTACAAACATCTAAAGAAAATGCTTCTAGTGCTTTTTCTGGTGAAAAATCATCTGTTCAAAAACAAAGGGGAGCTGAAAAAGTAATTAACAATATAACAACAGTGCTTTCAATAGCTTTCTTTGTTGTAGCTATTTTAGCTGTTATATTAAGATAATTAAAAAATAAGAGGGCTATTGTTTTTAATAGTCCTTTTTATTTTCCAAAGGGGTGAGAAAAATGCGCGAAAAAATTTTAAAACTATTACAAAGTGACTCATACCATCCAATGGTTCCAAACCAAATATTTCAATTGTTGAATCTAAAAGATAGTAAAGAATTTACCCAATTAGTAAAAACCTTGAATCAATTAGAAGATGAAGGAGAAATTACTCACAATAGTAGAGGTGAATACGCAACATTTGAAAAACTTAATCTTGCGAAAGGTATCATTGATGTAAAAGATGGTGGTTATGCTTTTGTTGATACTGATTTAGGCGGTATATTTGTTAAATCCGATAATATAAATGGAGCAATCACTTACGATGAAGTACTTGTCGAATACTATTTAGATAATCTTGGTAGATACGAAGGAAAAATTGTTAAAATAATTAAACGCAACACCCGTGTAATTATTGGACCAGTATCTAGATTAAGACAAAAGGCAATTGTTAGAAGTATTGATTCAAAAATTAAACTATTAGTATTTATTAAAGAAAAAGATTTAAAAAAAGCTAAAGTTAATGATATCGTTAAAGTAGAAATTACTGAATACTTTCCTAATATGACCGCAGATGGTAAAGTTGTTGAAGTGTATGGTAACAAACACTTACCAGGACTTGACATAACTAGTATGGTATTATCTAGCGGGGTACCAGTTGAATTTCCTGAGGATGTAAGAAAAGAAATAAAAACAATACCTAATAAAATTGACAGTGAAGCAATTTTACAAAAAAATCCTAAAATAAGAGATTTGCGTGATAAACTAATAATTACCATTGATGGTGATGATGCCAAAGATTTAGATGATGCGATAAGTTTAGAATATAATGATAGTGGTAATTATCATTTAGGGGTTTATATTGCGGACGTAAGTCACTATGTACAAGAAAAAAGTCCCTTAGATACCGAAGCTTTAAATAGAGGTACAAGTGTATATTTACCAGATAGGGTAATTCCAATGTTACCAAAAGAATTATCTAACGGAATTTGTTCATTGAATGAAAAAGTTGATAGACTGGTAATGGCTTGTGAAATGGAAATTGACCATGATGGTAAAATAATAAATCATGATATCTTTGAAGCTATTATTAACAATAAACATCGAATGACTTATTCTAATGTAAACGCAATGCTTGAAGATAAAAATCAAGCAATTCGCGATGCTTATTTTGACATTTACCCGATGTTAAAACAAATGAATGAACTTGCTAAAACTCTTAGAAATAAAAGAATAAAAAGAGGTTCATTTGAATTTGAATCACTTGAACCAAGATTAATCGTAGATCAAAATGGTAAAGTAGTTGATATTGTTTTAAGAAAACAAAGAAGTGCTGAAAAACTAATTGAAGAATTTATGCTTGCGGCAAACGAAACGGTTGCAGAAGCTATGACTTGGCTTAATGTACCTTTCATATACCGTGTTCATGAAGAACCAAGTGATGAAAAAATAACTAAATTACTTGAAACCTTAGACTTATTCGGCTATAATGTAAAAATAAAAAACAAAAAAGCAATGCCTAAAAAACTTCAAGAAGTATTACTTAGTTTAGAAAACGATGAAGAAAAAGATAGTGAAGAATTATCTAAAGATATTATTATTAACCAAATGATGATACGCAGTATGTCAAAAGCTAAATATCAAGAATACAATATTGGTCACTTTGGTCTAGCAAGTGAATGCTATACCCATTTTACTTCACCAATTAGAAGATATCCAGATCTTTTAGTTCACCGCCTTGTTAAACAATTTATGCTAGGAGAAGATGAGGTTACAGTAACTTCACCAGTTGAATATTTTGCTAGTAAAGTAAACTATGCAAGTATTCAATCAAGTAAAACTGAAAAACGCGCTGAAGTATTAGAACGTGATTGTGTTGATTACAAGAAAGTTGAATATGCAAGTAGATTTATTGGTAGTATTACTTCAGGATTACTTACCTCAATTACTAACTTTGGAGTATTCATTACTCTAGATAATTCAATTGAAGGATTAGTAAAATATGCCGATATGCAAGATGATTATTACGATGTTGACGATAAATTTGGTAGAATTGTTGGTGAAAGAAATCACAAAGTATATCAAATAGGTGACCGTTTAACCGTTAAAATTGTCAGTGCTAATCTAGAAAAAAGTGAAATAAACTTTAAAATTATCAAGAAGGAGGACTAAAATGGCCACAGATGCGATAAAAATTGTTGCACAAAACAAAAAAGCAAATCATGACTATTATATTTTAGAAACCTATGAATGTGGAATTGTCTTAACCGGAACAGAAATAAAAGCCATAAGAGTTGGCAAAGTAAACCTTCAAGATAGTTTTTGTACGATAAGAAATAATGAAATGTTTGTAAATGGTTTAAACATTTCAAAATATGAAATGGGTAATATTTTTAACCATAAACCTGATAGAACCCGTAAATTACTATTACACAAAAAAGAAATAATTAAAATTCATTCAAAAATTCAAAAAGAGGGTTATACTTTAGTACCCCTTAACATAACCTTAAAAAATGGACTTGCAAAACTAAATATCGGTCTTGCGAAAGGTAAAAAACTTTACGACAAACGTGAAGATATGAAACAAAAAGCCGAAGAAAGAGAATTGAGAAAATATTAACATGAAAAAATATGAAGAATTTATAAATGCCTTACAATATGTTGACCAAGGCGATAATAAAAGTGCATATGATAAATTAACAGAATTAATAAATGATAATTTAGAACTTGAAAATAAAACATTATATTATGATGCTTTATATGCAAGAGCATCACTTGATATTGCAAATTTAAATTTACACATTGATGATTCAATTGAAGATTTAAAAATTCTAATTGCTAACCGTACAAGATATGTTAAAGAATCTTATTCTCTTGCTACTCTTGTTTATGATCACTTAGAAATGCCAGATGAAGTTATTGAATATGGGACTAAAGCTTTAGAACTTGATGCGCCATTTACTAGTGAAATAGCTTATGCACTTGCTAAAGCATATGCTAGTAGAGGCACTAAAAGCTCATATCTAGAAGCTTTAAAATACATTGATACTTGCATTAATAATGCTGATGAAGAATTAAACAATGTTGTTGATTTCCTTATTTGCAAAACTGATATTTTAATATCATTAAACTTAACCGATCAAGCACTTAGCTTAATTGATGAAATGATGGCAAAACATGGGGCAAGTGAAACTTTGTATTACCTAAAGTCTAGAGCCTACTACTGTAAATATGATGAAGATCCGGTTGCCAATAAAGAATATCTTGATATTGCAATTGATAACTTAAAAATATGTTTACAATATGATGAAAAAGATTTACTTGCAATTTCTTTATTAGTTGAACTATATACTATAAAAAAAGACAAAGACAGAGCCTTTGAATTAATCGATAAACTTGATGATGGAAATCATACTGAATATATTGTTCTAGAAAAAGCTAAATTCTATGATGAAGTTGGTGAATATGAAGAAGGAAGAGACTTAGTATTATCTTTTGACAAATACCAAGATAATTGGAAATTAGTTTATACCCTTGGTGTATTTAACAAAAAACTAAACAATTTAGAAGAAGCTAGAAAATATTACAAACAAGCATTAGAAATGTCACATGAAAACTTTATTGCTTCCGACATCATTGATATAAATATTGAACTAAATGATGAACTAGATTCTAATGCGATGTTATTGAAACTTGCAAAAGAAAATCCAGAAGGGGTAATTTTTTACCAATTAGCTGAAAATTCTTTTAGACTTGGTACACCAATTAAAAAAGTACTAAATTACTATGATAAAGCTCATGAATTAGGTTATCTTACTGATATTGAATATATTGATGTTTTATCAGACTATGAAAAGCCTGATAAAACGATAACAAAGATTATTAAAAAGTATGACCGTAAGAAAACATATCCATTACTTCCAGTTTGGTGTAAAAAGAAGATGGCAGTTAGATATTTATATGGTGAAAATGGCATTAAACAAAATATCAAAAAAGCTATTATTAAGTTATTTGAATGTAGACAAGAAATGCCTACTAATACTTGTGTAAATGCTATTTTAGGACGTGGCTTTGAACTAAAGAAAAACTTTAGTTTAGCACATAAAATGTATGATATGGCATATCAACTAATTGAACAAGAAACTAAGCCAAGTTGTGATTGTGCTTATAGTTACTATGCTCACTCTTTAATTGAAGGAGTTGGCGTTAAACAAGATGTTGAAGAGGCTAAATCAATTATTTTAAAAGCTGTTCAAAAATTTAAGAAATTCATTTGTTCACATACTGCCTATTACTATGCTTACTTTGCATTACAAGGTGATGAAAAATTTGACATCAGCAAAGCATATGAACTACTAAGTTTTGACTATCCATTTGTGCGCTTTGACATTTCAAGAATTGTATATTTAACTAAATTAGAAGAAAAATTAAGAATAAGAAGTAAAAAATTAAATAATTTATTAGCTGATGGTAAAGACGTATATGACAAAAAAGAATGGAAGTATTACCGTAAAGCTATTACTGAAGATTGTCCAAAACCATACTGGCGTAACATTTAATCATTATTCTTTAACTCATTAACCTCTTTTCTAAGCTTTCTAACCTCATTCTTTAAAGCCTCATATTCCTCTTGAGTTGGTGATGCACTCTGTTGTGCCGCAATTGTTAACATGATTTGACCAAGTTGTTCAAACCAATTTCCAAGGGCATTAAGGGCTCCCGTATTTAGAAAAGATGATATAATATAAGCAATAATTGTTGCATATAGACTATATTCATAAGGAGGAATACTATCTAACCATTTTGATAGGGCTGTGATAGTTTCTTTTAACTCATCAAATTCAGTGTTCAAAAATATTCCTCCTTTATTTATTTTACGAAAGGATTTAATAAAATATGAAAGTAGTTAAAAAACAAACAAACAGCAAACTTTGTTATATTTGTGGTATTGAAAATGAATTTGGCCTAAAAGCACCTTTCTATGAAATGGAAGACGGATCAGTAATTAGTATCTTTAAATACAAAGAAATCCACCAAAGTTATCCGGAAAGAGTACATGGTGGACTTATCACTGCGATGTTAGATGAAATAGCTGGTAGAGCTATTTGGGTAACTGAACCAGAAACTTGGGCTGTAACTACTGAACTAAATGTCAAATTTAGAAAAGTTGTTCCATACGATGTTACTCTAAAAGCGGTTGGTAAAATTATCAAAAACACTCATCGTGCTTTTGTTGGTGAAGCTAAAGTATACGATATGGATGGTAATACGCTTGCGGAAGCGGTAGTATCATACTTAAAGTTACCACTATCAAAAATTGCAACTAGCACAAATGCTCATGAAGATGTTAACATTTATCTTCCTGATGATGTAACCGAAATTGATTAATCCCCTAACGGGGAATATGCAATCGTGGCGGAATAGGTAGACGCGCTACTTTGAGGGGGTAGTGTTTGTATAAACGTGTGAGTTCGAGTCTCATCGATTGCACCATTAAAGATAGGTAGCATTGATACAGTAGAAATACTGAAATCAGTGCTTTTTTCTTTGCTTAATAGGGTTTCAAAGCCCTTTTTTTTGCGTTTTAAGGGCGATTTCAAGGCTCGTGTTGGCTTATTTTTGATGACTTGCGTAAATTCTCCCACTAAAAAATATAAAGCGAACACAGGCGAAATGTCGCAACAAACCGACGGGAAGGACTACAAACTGACGGGAAGATCAAAAGAACATTTTTTCTGCTATAAAGCAAAATTTGGTGTGTGGTTTGATTGTAGAAAATGACAAAATATGATAAAATATATGTAAATGTCTAAATGGAGGATTTTTGTATGAAAGGCGAAGCACAATCTCTAAATTGGATAAGCGATGATAGGTTGTTTGAAATTCCTTTTTTCCAAAGACCGTATGTATGGAAAGATGATAATTGGGATGAATTATGGAATAATATTGTTTTATCAAGCGATTCTGGAATGCCATTTATTGGAAGTTTTATTCTTCAAGAAAAGGATAATTTTGGTTTAAAAAAATATACTGTAATTGATGGACAACAAAGATTAACTACTTTATCTATTTTGATAAAGGCATTTTTAGATTGTTCTAACGATTTGAAAAATGATATTGAATATGAAGATGCAATTGCTGAAATTGAAGATTTTATTAAATATAAAGAAAAGAAAGATATGAGAACTATCAAGAAGCCTAGAATAAATCCTTCTTCAATTGATAAAGAAGATTTTTTATCTGTTATGAATGGTGTAGGTATCGCAACTATAAACAATAATTCTCATTTGATTTTAAGATGCTATAAATACTTTGTAGATAAGTTTTCTATGTGTTCTCAAAGTGAGAGAGTTGCAATCGGCGGTAAGTTTAGATCTTATTCAAAGTTTTTTATTGCTATCATATTAGATCCTCAAGATGATGAGCAAAAAATATTTGATTCAGTCAATAGATTAGGAATGAAATTGCTAAATTCAGATATTATAAAGAATAATATTTATCAACGACTAAGAGAATTAGCAACTGATGATATTGATGTCTTGGGAATCTATAATAAGAATTGGGAAGATATTTATCAAAAAGATGAAGCAGCAAGAAAATATTGGGATGCTTCAATTACTATTGGAAGAAATAAAGGGAATCAATTAGACGAATTTTTAAAGGACTATGCAACCATAAAAGGCATATATGTTGCTTCTCAAACAGGAGGAATAGATGGATTGTCTAAGGCGTTTAAGGACTATGCATATGAATTGAATTTAAAGGAACTGATATCGTTTATTGAAGAAATTACTGCTTATGCGAAGACTTATTATTCCCTTTTTAACAAGAATATCCAAAATATTCCATTTGATAATTTTGATGATTTAAATGTTTTATTATTAACTTTAAAAGTAACCAACATATCAACATTTAATCCATATATATTGAAACTTGTTCATGAAAATTCATCAAATAAAACTGCTTTATTAAGAAATCTTCAAAAATTTGTTATTGAGAGATTGATTTATAATGCTAGTGTTAAAAATTACAACAAAATATGTGAAAAATTATTAAAAACTACAGATGCTATAGATTACCTCGAGAATTATTCGGAGGATTCGATAGATTATAATGTGTTTCCTAGTGGTTTACTTAAAATAAAAAATGAAAACGCAAAATTGTTGTTGTTTTGCATTGAATTAATTAGAAGAGAAAAAGAAGGAGCCTCTAAGTTTTCAACACTTATAAATTATTCTAGATTTCAATTAGAACATATTATGCCAAGAAAATGGAAAAATAATTGGAATGATGTTCCTTGCTATGATGTTGACGATTCAATTGTTACAGACATTATTAGTAAAGAAATAATAAGGAACGCTAAAATTAATTCCATTGGTAATATGACAATCCTTGTTGATAAATTAAATAATAGTATTAGTAATAGTGATTTTAAATCAAAAATTAAAGGTAATCAAAAGCATCCTGGAATAGAAAAATTTGTAGGTGGTTTGCTAATTGCGGATGAAATAGTAAAACATTATAATGAAAAGGGCGAATGGAATGAAAAATACATATTTGAAAGAGATAAAAAAATATTTGATGAGTTAAATGAATTCTTTAATTTTACTTCTGATTCAAATAATATATCGTTTAATAAGATTGGTGTATTAAACGACGAACCAAAGGCGGAAAATGAAATAATTGATTTTAATGATGAATCCACATGGGGTTCTGTGCCATATAGAACATTAGCATTTTTGTTAGTAAAGAAATTGATTGACGATAATAGATTAAGCGAAGATGAAAAAAAATTACTTACAACTCAATCTTATACTAAATCTATTTTGGGGGATATAAGAAATCCTTTGTTATGCGATGAAAAGCAATTACTCGAATCCGAGTGGAAAAAGTCAAGATATTCAAAAACACCCGTCTTACTTGATGGAAAAAATATTTATATCAACAATCAATTTACTAAGGATATATTGAACAATCTTATTGGTTGGTATAAAAAACATTATTAAAAACTAGATAATTGACACATCAAATGGTGTGTCTTTTTTTGAAAAAAGATTCTAATTTATTATATATATACCTCAAATTATTAGATTTTTTTAAGAAAAAATGGTATAATATGAGAAAAGTTGTTATAAAAAGCGATGGTGAAAATTTATGGAATTTGCGGACAAATTAATTTATGCGAGAGCAAAACTAAATATAAGTCAAATGGAAATGGCTAAATTGTTAAATGTGGCTTATCAAACAATAAATAGATGGGAACGTGGAAAGGTTAAACCTACAAGAAAAGCCGAGATTCAATTTAATGAACTTTGTAAAAAAATCACATCATTTTTGATGAAAAGGATGGCTTAAAATAATGAAAAAGTTAATAATAGGCACTGTTTTTAGTGGGATTGGAGCACCAGAATACGCTTTGAAGAAAATGAAAATAGATTATTCTATTGCTTTTGCTTGCGATAATGGAGAACGCAATCTCAAACTTTCCAAAGAACAAATTGATTTATATATAAAGAAACATCCGAATGTTGATATTCAAGAATATATTGAATCACTATATGCAAATACAAAAAAGCCTAATAATGTTAAGAAATCATATTATGCGAATTACTCAAATTTGTTAGGAGATTGGTATGAAGATATAAGATATCTTGATGCAACAAAATACAATAAAAAAATAGATATAATTATTGGCGGTAGTCCTTGCCAAAGCTTTTCTATCAGTGGTTACAGAGCAGGACTTGAAGATACGAGAGGAACACTTTTTTACGAATATGCAAGAATTGTAAAAGAAGTTATGCCTAAAGTATTTATATATGAAAATGTTCCAGGTATGCTAAGTCATGACAAAGGTAATACTTTTAAAATAATAACTGAGGTTTTTGATTCATTGGGATATAATTGGAAATCTCAAGTGCTAACTGCTACCAATTTTGATATTCCTCAAAATAGAAGAAGATTGTTTGTCGTAGGAATTAGAAAAGATTTAAATGTAGACACTTTTGAATTTCCTAAAGGGGATTTTACGAACAAAGTGATAGATGATTTTTTAGAATCATCAGTTGATCATAAATACTTTCATGGTGAAAAAGGATTTAAATGGGTTACAAGTGAAAAGAGTTTAAAGAAAAGAGTTAGTATTAACTCAAAAATTGCTAGAACTCAAACCGCAAATCAGCAATTTAATTGGTGCGGAAATATGATTTTTTATCCGATTTCAGAGCAAAAATGGGCTAAAAAAGATGAAAGAGTTTATATAGGTACATACAAAGGCGAAAAGGGTGTTATTCGAAAATTAACGCCACGTGAATGCTTGCGACTAATGGGGTATGATGATAAATTTAACATAGTTGTTCCAGATAACGTAATGTATAGGCAATGTGGTAATTCAATTGTTGTTAATGTTTTGGAGAGCATCTTTGAAAGTATCTTTAAAACGGAGGTTTTAAAAAAATGATAAAATTGGCTACTGTTTTTAGTGGAATTGGATCGGTCGAATGGGCTTTAAAACGACTAAATGTTCCATATGAGATTGTATTTGCTTGTGATAATGGCGAGATAGATTTAAAAGTTGATGAACAAATTACGAGAGATAAAATAAAATCACTTTCTACACTTGAGGAACAAAAAAAATATATTGATGATTTATTGATAAACAATAGAAAACGAAACTTTGTAAAAGAAACATATCTTGCAAACTATAATTTATCATTAGACAGATTTCATCATGATGTAAGATTTATCGATGGAACTAAATATAATGATATAGATTTATTTGTTGGAGGTAGCCCATGTCAAGCATTTTCTATAATGGGATATCAAAAAGGATTTGAAGATACAAGGGGTACTTTATTTTATGATTATGCAAGATTGGTTAAAGAAATAAAACCTAAAGTATTTATATATGAAAATGTTCAAGGGATGTTAAAACATGATCATGGTAAAACATGGCAAGTGATAAGAAAAACATTTGAAGACTTAGATTATTCATTAAATATTCAAGTGTTAGATGCTAAAGATTATGGAATACCTCAAACAAGAAGAAGATTGTTTGTTATTGGCTTTAGAAAAGATTTGAATATCCAAAATTTTGAATTCCCGCTAACTATGCCTCTTGAATTTAGACTTCAAGACTTTTTACAAAGCACCACAAAATTTGGAAATTTTAAATCTGTAGATGGTAATATAATTTTAGAAAAAAATGGAGAAGAAATACCAAGTAAGTATTTTTTATCTGAGTTAGTAGAAAAACATGTTATGAGTGGTGGGACAGGCAATTATTATACTAAACCAGAAATTGATTTAGAAGTTGCGAGACCATTATTGTGTACAATGCATAAGATGCATAGAGCAGGTGTTGATAATTATGTTACATATAAAGGAAAAATTAGAAAACTAACACCTAGAGAATGTTTGAGGTTAATGGGTTATGATGATTCCTTTAAAATTGTTGTATCAGATTTACAAACATATAGACAAGCTGGAAATTCTATTGTTGTAGATGTTATGCTTAATGTTGTTAGACAAATAATTAAAACTAATGTTTTTCAAGGTGAGGAGGAGTAATAAATGGCAAATTGGATTATTGACAGAACTATCAACTTAGATGAGTTTAAAACTAGGGAGGTCTTGAATGCACTTCTAGAAGAACCTAGAAAAAGTGATGTTGAACTTGAAAATATACTTCATTCAAAAGGAGTTTTAAAAAATGCTGGAGATGGAGCATTACGAAGAAGATGGTATACATATTTAAGAAATTATGGTCTTTTAAATGGTGATGAAGTTACTGAAATGGGTAAATTATATGCAACAAAAGAATTAGCACTTCATGACGTTGCATTATTACAATTATCAAAGAAAAGAATCCAAATTCAAAACAATAATTATATAATGCCTTTGAAAATATTGGTTGGTATTATATATTGTTTAAACGAATTTTCAAGTGATGAAGCTTATATAACAAGAGAAGAGTTTACAAATTATATTGTAAACATAGAAGATGATAATAAAACTTCTATTGAGAACATTTGCTCTCTAATTATCAATTCAAGAAAAAATGGAGACTATTTGAAAGGCGTTGAGGGTCAACACGACGATATTTGGTTTAATAGTTTGTCACAAACAAAACTTTTTGACTATATTGGTAGATCACTTTTTGTTAAAGATATGGCTATGATAAAAAGGCTTAATAATTTTTACAGCTCTGATAATAGTAAAGTTTTATATGGTAAACTTGTTACAGGAATTGTTGCAAGCATTCAGCCATTAATTAAGCGTGATAGTTCATTTAATTTAGACTCTGATTTACTAAGTGAAGAGTTAAAAGCAAAATGTTTAGACAATATATTATTTTTAACAGGGAATAAAGTTGCAGTTGAAGAACAATATTTCAAAAATAAAAGAAATTATAACGGAATTATAGAACTACTTAATTCTCTGAATTTAAGTAATGAAAACATAGGAATATATAAGGATTTTTCAAATTATAAAAATATTGTTTATTCATATTTGAAGTTTATTGGTGATAATGAGACCAAACAAATTGTAAATTTGATAAAATCTCATACTAATGATTATGAAACTGAAATTGAAGATAATGTGATAATTAAAGAAGAGGAATTTGATTTTTCATCTTCACAATTTACTGATGGACAAAATCTTATTGTATATGGAACACCAGGATGTGGTAAATCTTACTATGTTCAACACACTTTATTAAATGGTTATAAAAAAGATAACTACATTAGAACGACTTTCTTCCAAGATTATACGAACACTGATTTTGTAGGTCAGATATTACCTTATGTTGAAAAAGATGAAAATGACAAGGATGTCGTAACTTATAAATTTAATCCAGGACCTTTTGCATTGGCTTTAGAGCAAGCAATTAGAAATCCTAATGAAAAAGTTGCTTTGGTCATTGAAGAATTAAATAGAGGTAGTGCTGCTAGTATTTTTGGTGATATTTTTCAATTGTTAGATAGAAAAAATGGAGTTAGTGAATACTCTATAACAAATGTAAATATAATCGATTATCTTAAAAAACAATTTAAAGGAATTTATACATTCAAGGATATTAGAATTCCTGGCAATCTATCTATTTTTGCAACAATGAATACATCGGATCAAAATGTCTTTACTTTGGACACTGCTTTCAAGAGAAGATGGAAATTCAAAAAGTTAATTAACAAATTTGATGATACACATAAATTTAAAAACAAGTTTATACCTGGTCCTACAGGGAAAGCTGATGTAACTTGGGAAGAAGTAGTTAATGCAATTAATGAATACATCTTAGAAGTTTCTGATGGCTTGAATAGTGAAGATAAACAAATTGGTGTCTATTTTATCGATGAAAAAGAAATGAGAGAAGAAAAGACTACTATATCTAAACCAGAAGATGTAGAAGCTTTTGCTTATAAAGTTTTTGAATACTTATGGGATGATGTTGCCAAATTTTCACGTTCGGATTGGTTTGAAAAAGAAATTAAATCTCTTGATCAACTTGTAGAAGAATACAAGAAAAATGGTATAGAGGTATTTAACGATGACATCTTTAAGAGAAAAAGATAGTGATGCTTTAATTCCACATTATCATAAAGTAACAAATAAGATAGATGATTCCTTTGTTGGCATTAAAATTAAAAATGACAGAATAGACTTTTATTATCCTGAAACATATAATTTTGATGAGTCTTCAATAGAAAATTCTAGAAAAGATGTTCTTGCAATCTTGCAAACCATTGCTATTGCTAAAACACATTCGGATTCTAAAATAAAAATTGAATCATCGTTTTCAAATAATGAAGCAATACCATTGTTATCATATTTATGGGTTATAAGAGATTATTTAATTCATGGATTATATGTTAATAGGGAAAAAGTATTCAAGAAAAATCAAAGAGGAAAAGTTGATTGGAAAAGAACAATCAATGGACAACCAATTATCTCAAAAAGTAATATAGTTTATAAAGATATAGTAGTATCGGTAAAAAATGATTTAGACGATATTATTGTTGAAATTCATAAATGTTGCATAAAAAAAAGCATTGATATTTTAGGATGGTTGTTTGGAATAAAAAGTTCTGCTTTCATTCAAACAAGGAAATTAAGTAAAGAATTAAAAAATTATTATATTGACGCTCTAAGAAAAGAATTAAACAACACATTTGAAGATGTTAAAAAAGAAAGACTAACACATATGCTTTCAATTATTGAAGGTCTTAGTGATGACCAAAACAGCAATGAACTCGTATATGGTGTTGATTCCTATGCTTATATTTTTGAGAAGATGATTAATTCGATTTTTGGAAATAGAGATGCAACAAAATTTAATCCAAGTGCGAATTGGTATTTAAAAGCAAAAGAATATGAACCATTTGCAAGTTCAGATTTGAGACCAGATACAATTTTAATAAGAGATAATATTGCGTATGTTTTAGATTCTAAATTTTATCGCTTTGGTTTCACTGCTGATGGTAAAGATTTACCTGAAACAACATCAATTCAAAAACAAATTACATACGGAGATTTCATAAAGAATAACAAAATGGGAGATGAAATTAAGAAGATTAGAAATGCTTTTATTCTTCCATACAACAAGTATAATAATAAACTTGGACTTAGTGGAACTCTTGAATATATAGGTTATTCAAAAACTGATTACCGCAAAGGGATTGAAGACCACGAAATTATCCATGCTTTCTTGATTGACTTAAAGTATGTTATTGAAACATGGAATAAACGAAATCACAGTAAAGATGTAGCAAGTTTTGTTGAGCAAATAGAAGAGATTCAACAAACACGAATCAAGGAAGAGCGAGATAGAGAATTTGCTAGCAAAGTTATAACTATAAAAGAAGGCCAAACATTCTCTGGTTGAATCCTTAATTCATTTTATGAAACATTAAGTAATCCTAAGTTAAAGCAGTTATTGACCAACAAAGAGATATTGTATGTTGACGGCTACTTTGTAATTAATGATGTAAAATATATAGAAGCTGACGATGGTTAAAAACATTTAACTAGTTATGCTTTAGCACATAGGGATGAATGTTGTTTGACTTTTAATTCTATAGAAGATACAATTGCTGATTTGCCATATGAGTGCCGTAAAACTTGCGAAACAAGGAAAAAGACAACTCCTAAAAGAATTAAAAACGATGACAAACATAATCAAAGAATTTTTCTACGTGCTCAAGAAGCTGAAATAGAAAGAGTGGTAGAAGATATTAAAGGGTCAATTAATTTGATGAATAAGCTATCAGGTTCATTTGGGTACTGTCTTGATGTACTTATGAAAGATGGCGGATTTAGTGTTAATTCACTTGCTAAAGAGTCAAAAGTAGACAACCATAAGATATCAGATCTTCTTGATGGATCCGCAATGCCAAGCCTTATTGATGGAGTAAGATTTTGTGCAGCATTTGAATTACATCCAATTGTAGCACGTCAATTTTTATCTAGCGGTGCAATAAATATTGATGTTCCAAATGAACAACATCAATTTTATAATTTCCTCATAACCTATTGTTATGGTGAGGATTTGCATGCATGGAGACTTAAAATTGTGGAAACAAACCATCTTGAATGGCAAATTTAAAAAAACTTGGAAAATTTCCCAAATATCAAAACTGAATAATAATCAAAAATATGACCTTATGTCTAATTAGATTCAAATCTAATTGGCATAAGGCCTTTTTTTATGCTTTTGTTATATTGGCTGAATAGATGTAGCATCACAAAAAAATTAAGAAGTATTTAGCAAGTAGGATGAGGAATTATTTCTTCTAATTCTCATCCGATTTTCAGGAATATCAAAAAGGTAACATATAGCTTTTCACAGGTCGTAATTACCAATATTATTAATAATAATTATAGCCTATTAGTAAGATATATATGGTATTTTATGATATAATATTTGCAAAGGAAGGTGATATTTTGACAAACGAAGAAAAGAAACAATTTATAATTGATGCTCACAGACTCTATATGAATCATCGACCATATGATGCAGCTACATCTATTGATGATATTAAAAAGAATGAAGATGATTTTTGGAGTAATTATTATTCAGCCTTTTATGATAAAATTCCTAAATCATTATACAAATATCGAAAAATAGATTGTTATTCTTTAAAGTGCTTAGAAAGTGATGAAGCATGGTTTAGTCACCCAAAAGATTTTGATGATACTATGGACTCAACATTGAATAATGATATTGAAGAAGAATTAGCTGATTTGGAAAAAAAACCACAAAAGATAAAAAAAGAATTATCAAAATCTTTTATTAACGCATTTGCTTCTCAGTATGGTATATCAATTGATATTAGCATGATTGATGAGGTATTTCCATTATTTAATGAAGATGGAACTATAAATGATATTCACACTAGAAAATATTTATCTGAAAAGATGCCTAAGTATGCGATCGATGAATGTGTTAAAAGATTAAAAAACAATAGCAGTGGCGTAATTAATGAAGAAATTCAAGAAGCAGTTAATGGATTCTTAAATACATATTTGGAAATGAATGATAAAATAAAAAACGAATCACTAACATTTTCACTAGCAGAAGAAAACAACAATCAAGCAATGTGGGGATTGTATGCTGATGAAAGCAAAGGTTTTTGTATTGAATATTCTTTTTCACCAAATGATTTTTTAGGGCAAAGAATGTTATTAAATTTATTTCCAATATATTATGGAGATAAACCACTTATTAAATTTTTTGATGTCTTAATTAGAGGAGTGTACTCATTCGATAATATTAATGGTATTTCGTATGATGATTATCAAGAATGGTTTCTATCAACATATACAAAAGATAAATCGTATGAATTTCAAAAAGAATGGCGTATTACTTTTGATAAAACAATGGGGAACAATTTACAAAAGTTTCCATTTATTAAATCAATAATCCTTGGAGAAAGAATATCAGAAAATGATGCTAAAAAACTTATGGAAATAGCTAAAAAGAAAAATATACTTATTTATCAAAGAAAGATTAATAAATCTGGTTCTAAGATAATTATTGAAAAAATAGTTTAGGAGATGTTTATATGAGGCTTGATTATGATATTGAAATAAATATTTTAAAAGATATTCATGAACTTGATAGAGATCAATGTTTCATTTTTTCTGACGAAGAAGGTTCTGATAATTATTTCAAAACAGCTAAAATCATAGATGATATTCTTAATAATGAATACTTAAATAAGTGGGTTGATAATACTAAATCTCAATTACCACCTGATTTTATCAATGAAGAAGATTCTTTATGAATGCAGTTACAGACTTACCTACAGATGAAGATCATAATTATAAAAATTATTATTCAAGTTTTCAAAGAACAGTTAGAAAACATTTATCTAAATTAGAAGATTACAAGAAGAATCATCCAAATAAGAAAATGATATTTTTGGTTGCTGATGAAACGAGTGGTATATATTTTGAATCTATAACTAGAAACAATGAGTGTGCTTATGGAAAACCACATCTTGTATTTTTAGATAGAAGATTTATTAATGAATTTATTGATTCTAATTTAGATTATTTAATATTATATTGCCCTTATAATCATTTTAATACAATAGAAAACCATGAATCGCTTCCCAAATTAACAATTTTTGATATTAAGAATATGAAGAAAAATAAAATTGTTCCAGTATTTGATTATGATGAAATAAGAATGATTAGTTGTGAAAAGTAGTTATTAAAAGCAGAATAAAGTAATGCTAGATTATACGCTTTTTTCTGCTCACTGACTATTAATAAATTAAGTAAAGGAGATGATAAAATATGTTATTTTCAGATGTATTTAAAATAAGTAAACAAAATATCGAAGATTATGGGGCAATAGATTTATCGTTAGCTAGTGATACACCACTATATATTGATCCCTTGTTGATTTATAATAACGATGATGTAAACATACGTAATCAATATCAAAATATTGTGAAATATTTATTGTTTTTAAACAAACAAGCAAAAAAGGATAATTCAAAAGAAAGTATTAAATATTATTTTACATTTAAGGAAATCAAAAATAATTGGTTAGGTGTTTCAAAGAATAGCAATGTTGGTTCTGCTTTAGGTTTTGAGTTTGGACAAGAATTATATGATCATATTAATCAAGTATGTGAAAACAATAATGTGAGCAACACAATACATATTGAAAAAATGTTTCTTTTAAATAAAGGTGTAGGAAAAGATAAAATAAGCGATATGGTTACAAATATACTATTGGAATTTTTGGTAGACTATACTGAAAAATTTGCAAAATTATATATTAATTCTAATCAATGTCAATTTTTTTCAATAACTAAATGTAAGTTTAATTATGATGAAGAAATATTTGTTGATAAGAGGGTGTATTTACCTTATGTGATAAATAAAAAAGGGCTGAAAGAATTTGTATTACTAACTCCATCCTCTATTTTGAGAAAAGAAGAACAAGAAATAAATTATCTAAATATGATATCATCATTTGAAAATATTAATGCAACTATTACTAATGAAAATTTGCGTTATCAAGTAAATAAAATTATTGAGAATACGATTGACGAATTGTACGAAGCTAAAAAAAGAAGTAAATGTGTTATTAAGCAAAGCGAAATTGATAATGCTAGATTTAAAGGTATAGAATCTGCAATTATCAAATATCCTGAACTATTTGATTACTTTATAAAATTAGAAGAAGAAAATACTGATTTGTTGAAAGAAACTGCAGCAAAAGAGGTTAATGAAATTAAGTGTAAATCAATTGAAAACGAGATGATTTTACGTGATTGTGATTTGTTTGGTTTTAGTTCTAATGTTGAGTTTGAAAATCCAAGAGATGAAGCTTTATTTAGAATAAACTTCTTAAAAACAGAAATTGAAGTCAACGGATTATGGAAAAACTTATATTATGATGATAAACCAATATCACAAGAATCTGAATTACAAAGACTATTTAGACTAGTTTGGTGTAGAACACGATATAGATTTTCACCTGAAACAAATAGAGGAGTAGGTCCAGTTGATTTTCAATTATCTTTTGGGAATATTAATACTTGTAATATAGAGTTTAAACTTGCGAGTAATTCAAAGTTAAAAAATGTCTTCGCACAAGTAGAACAATATGGCATCTCACATAATGTTAAAGAGAGTATTATTGTTGTTTTTTCATTTAATGATAATGAAATGCGAAAAGCAAAGGAACTTCAATTAGAGGGCGTTAATAAAAATATTGATGTTGTAATTGTTGATTGTAATAAAGAAAATAAGGTATCGGCATCAAACGCTAAATAGGAATAATAAAATGGAAATAGTATTGTATCATGTAAAGTAGAAAACAGGTTGGAAGCTACAATTAAAAGGCTTTTTGAAAATGGTGAAATTGCTGTAGGTAAGTAAAACGTATATTCATTTAACAAATTAAATTTCAAATATTGACCATGAATACATATATAAGAATAATTAAGATGAACTCTTCATAGCTGCACATTCATATATGACAACTGAAGAAATTATAAAAGAATTTGAAGAATGGAATGATAGAGTTTTAAATTAACATTATTTAGAAAAAAGTGGTATTATCTTAAATAAGACACTTCTATTTGTATTATGTTAAAGTATATTGATGTAAATATTTCCATCACAATTAATGTGGTGGATTTTTCATTTTAAGGAGGTGGTGCTTAATGAAAGTATTTACTTGCATCATTACTTATTAATGATACACATGTAAGATTTCAAAATAAAGAAGGAGGTAGAAAAGAATGCTTGGAATCGAACAATTTAAAAAACTACAAGAGTAAAAAAACTAGGTATTTCAAAATTAAAAGTATCAGAAAAACTGAATCTATCATATAAAACTGTATGTAATTGGTGGGACAAGAGTGAAGAATTCTTTTATTCATTTCAAAAAGAATATGAATTCATCTTGGATAATTATAGACAGTATATTATTGAGATATTAAAGATATGTCCTCAAAAAAACAATACAGTTTTATTAAATAGAATATAAGAAGACTTTTCTGATTTTGAAATACCACCCTCAACCTTTTTTAGGTATGTAAAGAAAGTTAGAGAACAAACAGGTTTAATAAAACCACCAAGAAAGTTTATTTTAAGAGAACAAACTAAACCAGGATATGAATCACAAGTTGATTTTGGTCAATATGTTATGAAAACTGCCTATAAAAGAAATGAAAGACTTTATTTCTTTTGTATGACATTATCTTATTCAAGAATGAAGTTTACCTATTTTTCCGTTGATCCATTTGATGCAAAACTGACTATAGATGCACATATTGCTGCATTTCACTATTTTGGAGGAAGAACACAGATGATTATGTATGACCAAGATAAGACAATGGTTGTATCAGAAAATTTAGGAGAACTAATCTTTGTTAAGGAATTTGAAGAATTTATAAAAGATACAGGATTTTCTATTTATCTATGTAAGGGTTATGATCCATCTACTAAAGGTAAAGTCGAAAAAGCAGTGGATTATGTAAAACATCAGTTTCTTGATGGAAGAATTTATTATGGTTTAGATAGATTGAATCAAGAATTCATTGATTGGCTTGACCATGATGGAAATGGAATGATTAATGAAACGACTAAAAAATCTTCTCGTGAGTTATTTAAAAAAGAATATCCAACCTTCAAAAATATTACGAGAAGAAAAATGATGAGATAGTTGTTCATTCAGTATATCAAGATACAGTTGAATATAGGGGTAATATTTATAAACTTCCATCTAATCAAATCAATGAAGGTGATAGAATCAGAATTGAAAGACATGATGATTTCTTAATCTTTTATTTAGCAAATACAAGGAGTTTATAGATGAAAGAACGACTAACATTAAAATGATCACTGGCCCGAGTAACCCCGAAGCGATTGGCATATTTAATAATTGAGTGACGATATTTTAAATCAGAAATAAAGTTTTTTATAAGAGTCCTTTCTCAAAACCCATACGATGATTGACAACCCGTCAGTGTTCGTGTACACAATCTAGTGTACACGAACAGCAAAAAATTTATTAAATTCTTGCAATAATTGTCAAAATATGTTAAAATATAAGAGTAAACCAAATATTTCTTAAGCTTGTAGTGGGGGAACACTCTTAAAAAATAATAGCATATGATTATAACCTCCCTACATAATAGGGGGGTTTTGCTATAAAAATATAAAGTCTAAATTTTTAAATAAATTAAATATTTAATAAAAAGGTGGGGAAAATATGAGAATTGACTTACATTGTCATACGAAAAAAACAAAGCAAGGAGATGCTGAAACTAGAAATGTTAGCGTAGATAAATTTGTAGAAACTTTATCTAAAAATGAAGTACAATTTGTCGCAATCACAAATCACAATGAATTTGATAAAAATCAATATGAACAGTTTAGAGATGAGGCTTTAAAAAAGGAAATTCATGTATGGCCAGGAATAGAATTGGATGTAAATGTAGATGGAGAAAAAGGGCATATGCTTGTAATATGCAATCCCAATAATTATTGCAAGTTTTCTGAAGAATTGAATTCATTAATAAATAACGTAGAACCAGATAAAGTTATTATTGATATTAAAGATTTGGTTAGCAAAATAGAAAATCTTGATGTACTGATTATTGCTCATCACTCCTTTAAAGATCATGGCTTTTCTGACAAATCAATTGAGAAAATAAAAGAAGAAATTAGCAATAAAAAACCACTAATGTTCGAACCTTCATCTCTTAAAACAGTTGGTATAATGTACGCAAATGGTATAAATGGTTTTATTGGCTCAGATGTCTCTGACTGGGAAAGGTATCCAGTTAATAAAATTCCAACTTTAAAAATGGATATTAAAGATTATAATACTTTTATTCTATTAATAAAGAAAGATCCTAATACAATTAATACTTTTATTAACCAAAAAGCAGAAAATACTATTTCGATTAGACCATTTTCTAGCGAAGGGGATTCAGAAGAACTTAATTTAAAAATTTATAATGATGTTAATATCATTTTTGGTGGGAAAGGTACTGGAAAAAGTAAAATAATTGAATCATTATGTGAACATTACAACAGTAAGTTTGGTACTTCAAGTGTAAAATACTATCCTGCTCAAACCAAAGAATCAGACTATAACAAATTAGTAAAGAGAAAAATTAAAAAGGAGTATTTTGATATTTTAAAAATTTCTGACTGTAAAGCAGATTTTAAAAAACTTAAGGTATGGCAAAATACCAATATAACATCAATGCAGGCCTTTTATAAAGGGCATCACGCCAAAAATGCTAGCAGTAATTTCAAAAAATTTGGATTTAGAACAGCGACATTTAGCGATATGCTATCATCAGCAAATTATGATTTGTTATCACATAAGTTTAATAAAATTACTGAAGCTATAGATAATATTTTAGAGCAAAACGTAGATAAATATTTAACTGAAAGTGAATTTGATACGTTAAATACTTTACTAAATAAGATTAGAAATGATGCATATTCTAAACTAAAGGATGAATGGATTAATTATAAAGCATTGGAACTTGAAAAATATACTATCTATATAATGAAGGAAATTGCTACAGCAAAAACTGGCAATGCGTCAATTCCATCTTCTGTAGGCTTTTCTGAATTTTGTACGAACATATTTGAAATTAACAAATGCGCTAAAAGAATTTATGATTCATTTAATTCAAGTAAGGCTCAAAAAAAAGAATATATTGGTTCTATAGCCGATAAGGGAAACATTTTCCTTATGATGGATGTATATATAAATCCATATGAGCAAACTGGTGTTGAATATCAAAATGATAAGCCAAATGTTTCATCGTTAAAAGTGATGTATGATACGATCAAAAATATTTATGAAAATACTTTTAAAACTGATGTTAGTGAATATATAAGTAAGTTTAATAAAGAGTGTGCTAATAACTGTAGTTCTTTAATGGACTGCTTTGGCATAAAAACTTATACAAGTATAATTAATGATAATGAAAACGATAAACTAGTACCATACAGTCCATCTAGTGGTGAAAAATCAATGTTGTTATTGCATAATGTGTTAATTGATAGTGACAAAAGCGTGTATATATTAGATGAACCTGAATTAAGCGTTGGTCATAAGTATATTAATGATATTATAGTACCTAGGCTAAAAGAATTGGCCAAACTAGACAAAATAATTATAGTATCAACACATGATGCAAATATAGCAGTTAGGACCTTACCATTAATGACCATTTATAGAGAGTATAAGAAAACATACATTGGGAATCTTTTTATTGATGAATTAGTTGAAATAAAAAATAATGATAAAGTTAAATGGACTGAAAAAAGTATGACTTATTTAGAGGGTGGAGATTTTGCATTTAAAGAGAGGGGAAATTCATATGGCATATAATGTAGAACTAAAAAAAATGGATGAAAAAAATTATTTAGCTTTTAATATTGATGGTAAACAATTAAATATTGACTTGAATTCTGAAGAACAATCAAATTTAAGAAATTTGTTTTACGAAATAATCAAAAAATTATTTACTAAAAAAGTTGAATTTGAATTGCAAGTGCAAGAAGATTATAAAGAAGTTTTATATATTGATATTGCTAAAGATTATATCAAAAAATTAAATGATGAAATAGAAAAGGTTTATAATAATATACCTGAAGAATTAAAAAAACGTGATTAGCAATATAATTATATATTGATTTTGATAAAGAAACATTTTCTTCAAAAGATTTGATAGTTATACATGCAAGTATGTAAATAATAATATTAAAAGAATTACAATAAGAAAAAAAGGTGATTAGAATGAATCAAAAGCAAGAAAAGGTACTAATGAATTTTCTTTTGAATATTGATTGTCTAAAGAAATTAGATGAATGGACAAACAAGTTTAATATATTTGATATTTTAAAAATTACTAATACAGAAATAAGACATAGTAATATTTTAGGATGGTTATTAGATCCTAATGGAAGTCATAAACTTGGCGATTCATTTCTAAAAGCATTTATTAATAATATTATTAAGAAAAAAGATTCATTTGGTAATGAATCATTAGACTTATTATTGCAAGACTTCTATTCGTATAGAGTACTTAGAGAATATAATCACATGGACTTAGTTTTGGTATCTAGGCAAGAAAAAACATGCTATGTTATTCAAAATAAAATATGGTCTGGTGAATCTAGTCATCAATTGCAAGATTACTTTAAAAAGAGTCAAGAAGAATATGTAGGTTATAGAATAATATATGCTTTTCTAACACCTGATGGTCATGATGCAAGTGATACGAATAATTGGGTGTCAATATCATATGAGGAAATAATTACGTTACTTGAAGATGTTATGAAAAATACTAATACAACTGAAGAAAAATTTTTTATTAATAACTATATAAAAGCAGTGAGGGAAAACATTATGGGTGAAAAAGATGAAAAATTAATTGATATTTGTAATGAAATTTATAATAAACATAGAGAAGCTTTGAATTTAATTTTTCAAAATGTTAACTTAGATAAAACAATTGAATCAGAGATAATTTGCAAAGTGTTAAGAGAATATTCAAAAGATAATAAAATAATTTATTACAATGATAACACATGGAGATTTTTCACCAAAAGAATGACTGAATATTTACCTGATCTTGAAAAAGAAGAAAGTTCTTGGGGAACTAAATGGATTTATTACTATTGGTTAGAAAAATCAAATAATAAACTAATTGTTCATGCTGAACTTGGTGGTTGGGGAGTACCAGAACAATCAGATTCATTCAAAAGAATGAAACTATTAATTGATTACTCTAAGCAATTAGGAAACAAGGTATCACCAGTAATTCCTTTTAGATATAAAAGAATTTATATGAAATCACTTAGTATTAATGAAGAAGATTATGAAAACTCGATAGAAAAGCAAGCAAGGAAATTAATTGATTTATTGCTTGAAAATGAAGATAAATTATTCTGTTTAATAAATAATACAAAATGATGTTACTACAGAAATTTTTGTAGTTATTAGGATATGATTTCTTAAATAAAAAAACGGATAAAATGAATTTTTAATAATTAGAAGTGAAATTTATATTAGGCTTAAGAAATTTAAATGATATTTTTGTATTTTTTGCTTTAACATATAAGCAGAAAATCAGCAGTATTAGATAATTCACTTTACGTAAAAAAGCACAACGAAAAATAATATTTAATAAAAAACAAGAAATAACAAATTTTACCACCAATATTTTATATAATGAATATTAGGTGAGTTATATGAAGGGTAAAAATATGAAAATTAAAAAATTAAGAATAGAAAAATTATATAATTTATATAATTATGAAATTTATTTTGATGATAATCTTAATATATTATATGGTGAAAATGGTTGTGGTAAAACAACAATTTTAAACATTATAGCATCAATAATTAGTGGAAAGATATATGAACTATTCAAATATGAATTTGAGAAAATTTATTTACAATATTTTGATGATAAAAAAAATAAGAATTCTTATATCAACATAGTTACATTAAAAAGAGGAATACTAGAGTGTAACATAGATGACGAAAAATTTAAAATAGATTATGAAAAAATTAAAATAGATATTAATACTTTTAGATTTATTGATGGGGAACAGAATGAACGAGAAATTCAAAATTATATTTTTGAAAAGATACCAAAACTTGAACAAATATATTTTAAATTTAATAGCATGTATTTACCAATAAATAGAGTTAATAATAATTATTTAATAAATGAATTCGATGATAATTATATCTTAAGGCGAAACAGAATTTATCAAGATGACAAATATTTTTTATATAGAAAAGATTTTAATTTGTTAAAAGTTACAGAAATGATTAAAAATTTTTGCATGGATGCAAATGCTAAAATGGAAAAAGCGAATAAAGAATTTAGAAATTCATTACTAAAATCATTGCTATCGCTGGAAAAAGTTGATATGACGAATATTATAACTGTTTTGAAAGAAAAAAATTATTTGAAAGTTAGAAAAAATAAATATTTAAAGATTTTAAAAGATAATGAATTATTGGACAATAATTCTGAAGAAAAATATAATAAATTATTTGATGAATTGAATACAAAAATAAACTATGGTAACATTGATAATTCTTATAATCTTGAGTTTTTATTTACAATTGCAGAAGTATCTAAAATGGATAGTATAATAAAAATGGCAGATAGCTTAGAGAAAAAGCAACAAACTATATTTGCTCCTGTAGAAAAATTTTGTAATATTGTAAATTTATTTTTAACCAAAAATGGTAGAGAAAAAGAAATTTCAATAATCAACGGAAATATTGTTTTTAAAAATTTAAAATCTTCTAAACCGATAGAGTTAGAGTATTTATCTTCAGGGGAAAAACAAATAATTATTTTCTTTGCATATTTAATATTTGGAATTCAAAGTAAACAACCTGCTATTGTAATTGTAGATGAACCTGAATTATCGTTGCACTTGTATTGGCAAAAAATATTTATAGATTCTGTATTACAAGTAAATGAAGGAGCTCAGTATATTTTTGCTACTCATTCACCTGAATTTGTTGGTAGATATAGAAATTATATGAAGAAATTGGAAGTAATTTAACATGAATAGTTATGATTTTACATATTCTAGTGATGCTTTATATATTAGAGATACCTTTTTAGGCCAATATACCAATATTGATTTTTATTTCGAGGATAGTGGCAAAGAATATTTTTATCAACAATTATTAGAAAAATTAATAGGAAAAAAATTATTAAGTTATTCTGATATAGGTATATTTTGTTTAGGTGGTAAACAAGCATTATATAAAAAACACGAAGAATTCGCAGAAGGAAAAATTACAAAAAAAGCGATATTTATTGCAGATGGAGATTTTGATAGATTTATTGAACTTGATATGATTAATAGTGATAATTTTATATATTTAGAAAAATATAATATTGAATCGTACTTATTTGATATTGAAGCTATCAATGATTTTTTGCGAGGCAATTTTAAAATTACTGAAAAAGAAATCCAAACTTACATTAATATTGAATTATGGTATAATAAAACACTAAAAGATTTATCTGATTTTTTTCTATTATTTGCTATTCAAAAAAAACTAATTCCCGAAGTAAAAATATTTGATTTTGATATAATTGATAAAAAAGGGGATATAATTTTGTCAAAATATGAAGATAAAAAAAATAAAATTTTGAAAAAAATAACAGAAGAAAAATTTAATGAAGAATTAAATAAATTAAAAAATAAAATGCAATCTGAATATAATAATGATTATTCATATATAGTATGTGGTAAACATCTTTTCCGTAGTTTAAAAAATAAAATAAGATCTATCTCCAGAGTTGGTCATAGTTTTCGTGATGATGATTTTCAATACTACATTTTAGGCAAGATGAAAATTGACTCATTAAATTATGTTAAGGAAAAGATAACTAAATATTTAAGTAATAATTTATAAATTTTATTTAGAAAACACGGGTCTTGTATGCCAAATTAGAAAATGTTAAAATCTAGTTTTTTGTAAATAATCAAAAATAGTGGTGATTTAAAATAATCACCATTTTTTATATTCAATTATTCATAATTTAATTATATTGAATATATTAAAAGTTTACTTAGAAAATGATAATATACATTGCATTTATATATGTTAGCAACAAGCGATTAAATAGATAAAAATTGTCATGTTTCTACAAGAAATTTGTTTAATACTTTAATTTTTTCCATAATTGTGGTATTATATAATAAATTATTTTTAGTTTAACATTAAATTTGGAGATATTATGAAAGATATATTAATAACAAATAACACTAATATAAAATTTCTTGCTAAAATAAAAGAATCATTAAGAAATTGCTTAAACTGCTATTTTTCTGTAAGTTTTATTAAAAAGGCAGGATTAGTGTTATTTGAAAAAGAATTAGAAGATGCCTTAAAAAGAGGTGTAGATGTAAAAATTATTACATCAACTTATCAAAACTTTACTGATATAGCATCATTAGATATATTTAATAGATTTCAAAAATTATACTCCAATTTTAGTTGCCATCTAGATTTAAACTGTTTCGGCGATAACGGTTTTCATTCTAAAGGATATATTTTTGAATATGAAAGTGAAGTAGAATTTATTGTTGGTAGTACTAATATTACTAGATATGCGATCTTAAAGAATGTTGAGTTATGCTATTGAAAAATGGGATATGGATTATTTTAATCCAAGTATTGCACCAGTCAACCCAAATTCAATGCAAAGAGAAGCGCTAAAAGAATTAAGAAGATATAGGGATTTAGGCGTTGATAAAGCATTAGTTGTTGCTGCAACAGGTTCAGGTAAAACATATTTAGCAGCATTTGATGCTAGGAACTTTTCGCCCAATAGACTATTGTATATTGTTCATAGAGATACGATTTTAAATGATGCACTAAATACATTTAAAAAAGTGTTTGGATATGAACATACTTATGGCTTTTATACTGGTAAAAAACAAGACTTAGGTGCAGATTACATTTTTGCAAGTTCTTCAATGATAGCAAAGCATTTAGATGAATTTAATAAAAATACCTTTGATTATATTGTCTATGATGAAGTACATCATATAATGGCAGAAAATGGACAGAAAATATTCACTTATTTTGAGCCTACTTTTTTATTAGGTCTTACCGCAACGCCAGAAAGAATGGATGATAAAAATGTTTTAGAACTATTTGAAAATAATGTTCCATTTGAATTGCGATTAAGAGATGCGATTATAAATGATTTAGTTGTTCCTTTTCATTACTATGCAATAAGAGATGAATTTGCTGATTATAGCAGTAATGACAAAGCAATTATTGCAAGAGAAATATCAAAAAATATAAATGTTGAATTTATTGAAAGCCAAATAGAATTAAGAAGAGAACCTAATAAAAAATTGAAATGCCTAGCATTTTGTTCAAGTATAGAACACTCAAAAATGATGGCTCAGGGATTTAATGATATTGGATATAACGCTATTGCATTAACGGGCAATAACAATTTTGGTCAAAGAATAGTGGCATTTAAAGAATTACAAGATGATGCTAAACAGCTGGAAATAATATGTACTGTTGACATCTTAAACGAAGGTGTTGATATCCCATCTGTAAATATGGTGCTATTTTTGAGACCGACTGAATCGCAAACAATATTTTTACAACAATTAGGTCGAGGTTTAAGAAAATATCCTGATAAAAATTATGTAACAGTACTTGATTTTATTGGCAATAATTATGAAAGATCAATACAAATAGCACTTGCACTTGGAACACTTGGTAAAACTACCTATACTGAAAAGGCTTATTTAAGCGAAATGATAAGAACCGATTTTAATTCGTTAAATATTCCAGGAGTTGAAATATTCTTTGATGAACTTGCTAAAGTTGATGTTATTAATTATATAAATAAACAGAACTTTAATAAAACAGATTACCTAAAGAAAGATTATCTAAATTTTAAAAAATATATGCAAGTAGAATCATATCCAACACACGTAGATTATATTAATTCTGATATTGCACCAGATTTAATTAGATTTATGAAATCAAAAATAAATGGTAAGAAAAATAAATCATACTATTCATTTCTTAAAAAGATAAATGAAGATAATATTCCAATATTTACAAGTGAAGAAAATGAATTAATTGATAAAATTTCAGAAATGTTACCTATTGTAAGATGTGATGAAATATTAATATTAAAATCATTGTTAGAATCAGATACTATTGATACTGAAAAAATGCTTAGATATAATTCTAAAATAAATATTAATACTATCAATCATGCTATAATGTTACTAAAAAAAGATGGAATATTAGATAATGATAATAAAATTAATATTGATTTATTATCAGATGATATGAAGGTATATTTAGCTGACTTATTTGACTATGCTTTATTGAAGTATGAAATTGATTTTGGAGACTTTGATGGAACATTTAAAGTTATGGCAAATTACTATAAAGAACAAATTATGAGAGTTTTATTAGAAAATGCATTAACGTTCATGAAAGGTACAAAATTTGATGATGATGGTACAACTTATGTATTTGTTGGATTAAAGAAAGACTCATCAAAAGAAGAAAAGCTAAATTATAAAGATAAATTTATATCTAGTAAAGTATTTCAATGGGAAAGCGAGAATAATACTACGTTAGAAAACAGTACAGGTAAAAAACTACTTAATACAAAAGTAGTTCACTTGTTTGTTAGAAAAATGGATGAACAAGATGGTATAACTTTACCATTTACTTATTTTGGAACTGGTGCATTCACAAATGTAAGAAAAACTAAAAATAACCAATGCGATACGCTAATATTTGATATTGTATTAGATAACGAAGTAAGTGAAGAATATTATTTAGATTTTGAAATACCAAAAGGAAAAGATTATGAATAATAAAAAATATATTGAAGTAGTAGCTGCGGTAATAAAAAAAGACGATAAATTTTTTTGTTGCCAAAGAGGCAAAAAAAATGAATGTGCTTTTAAGTGGGAATTTCCAGGTGGTAAAATAGAACCAGGAGAAACTAGAGAAGAAGCGTTAAAAAGAGAAATAAAAGAAGAATTAGATTGTAATATAATAATTGAAAAATTTATTACAACCATTAACTATGAATACAATACATTTTTACTAACAATGCATGTATATTTGTGTCATCTAAAAGATAACGAACCAATTCTTTTAGAACATAAAGCTTCAGTATGGTGCGATAAAGATAAATTAGAAACACTTGATTTTGCGGAAGCCGACAGATTACTTTTGAAAATTATTAAATAAAGAGTTTAAAAATGGTGCCTTTATCGGCACCTTTTATAGTAATAATATATGGTTGTTAAGGCATTTACAATAATTAATTTTTATGAAGTAACCAAAACTATATTTAAATCGTGGTAAAAAATCAAAAAATATTGTATAATATATTTAATAATAGTAGGAGGGCTATATGATAGATGAATTAAAGTGTCCAATATGTGGACAAGCCACTAGAGTTTATATGGGGAATGCACGTAAAGATAGATTGTGTGCAAAACATGCAGATGAACTTAAAAGTGGGAGAATTATCGTAAATGAAGAAGGATTATTTGTTGAACCAAAAACAGGTAAGATTCTTAATAAAAATTATCAAGAAAACAAAGTTGAAAAAGAAGTAGTAGCAGAACAAAATGGTGTCGCAAAATGTATTGCATGTGGTAAAGAGACAAGACCTGGTTTTTTATTTTGTCCTTTTTGTTATAGAAAATACGTTGATAAAAAATTATTAGTTGAAATTACTAATTGTAAAGAAATTACTATATTGGACGATTCATATGAAGGCAAATTTACTTGTACTGATGGTCATATAGTTAAATCAAAATCAGAAATGATTATTGATAATTGGCTGTTTGATCATAATATTCCACATGCATATGAAAAAATACTTCCAATTGATGCTGATCAAAGACATGACTTGCATCCAGATTTTTGCTTACCTGGATATGGCGATGATACAGATGATATTTATATTGAATATTGGGGCTATAATGAAAAAAATATCGAATATACAAAATCTAAGAATTATAAGATGAAAATTTATAAAGATTTAAAAATCACACTAATTTGCTTAGAAGAGAAAGATATAATGGATATTAGCGCATCATTAAGTAGAAAACTAAAGTTTTATAAGAAAGGGCAAATTAACGAATAATCAAAAATGACAAAATATTAAAAATAAAGTGGTATGGTTAACAGTAATATAAAGAAGTTAAGCATTAGGTTTAATTTTTCTAAGAAATTAATTTTATATTTAAAAGGTGATAATTATGAAAATAGAAATGATAGGATATAATGATACAAAAGCAATCGCAACATATGGTGCAATACGATTGATGAACATAGTAATTATTTCGTTTATAATTTCTTTACTTTTTATTGTACCAGCATTCGTATATCGTATTTACGAGCTGTTGTATATATTTATCTTTCCAGTCTTTATGATAATACTTACAATATTACAATACTTTCTAAATTCAAATTATAAAACTTATTTAAAAGGTATTAAAACAAAACATAATTTTTGTTTAGATAGCGGAATTCTTTACAAAGATGGAAAAGAAATAAGAAATAAAGATGATATTCGTATTTACAAATTTAAGCATTTTCTATTCTTGGAATTAAAGAAATCATATTATCGAATAATGGATAGCGATTATTTAACTGGATCAAGAGAAGAACTACTTTCACATATCCGTTTTAAAAAAGGCCATTACGTATCTTTTGTTTTGCCACCTAAACCAGATCAAGAAATCATTGACTTACTTTTTAATAGAGTTAATTTGGATGGAAAAGAACGATTATTTTACTCAAAAGACAAAACAAAAATTATTTATATCTATAAAAATATTGCAGGCAGCTATTCAATTGGAGAAGAACGGCTTTGTATAGCTGATGAAGAAGAACGCCGATATCTACACGAATATGGATGGTGGGAACCATCATGGGGAAGTGGACTTGCCTCATTTTATGGAACTATAGAAGAGGCATTTAGAGATATAGAAACAGATATTCGTGATTATATAGAATTAAAATAATATGAAATATATTAATTGAATGTTTATATTAAAGAAGAAGTAAAGCGGTAATAGATTAATATCTATTATCGCTTTTTACTATATTTTATTTAAATATTAACGTCATTAAAATTTTTTATTTATACTAGTTGAAGTATAAATTTCTAAATTATGATATAATAAAGTAAAAGTTAACAAAAAAAATCTTGTTAATTAGCTAATATACCTATGCTTGCTACACTTTTAAAAAATATTGAGTATAATTTAAGTACAATATTTTTTGAAGGAGTGTGATGCAATGAATGAAAAAATACTATAAAGTGTGTGCAAAATGTGGGCATGTAGGAAGAAATTCCTATATACTAAAATGGTTTTATGTAAAAGCTGAATCGGGAAGCGAAGCAGCAAAAAAAGTCAGGTATACTTCTAGAGTAAAGCATGATAAAAAAGATGCCATAAAAGAAGTTGTAGAGATAAGTTTTGATGAATATAAGATTGGGAAGAAAATTCAGAGTGAAGATATGTATTTCAGGGTACATAATCGCCAAGATCAGAAATTGTATTGCAATATTACGCAAGACGAAATATATCCTGAAGAACTACCCGAAAAATATAAAAAATACGATAACTCCAAAAATATAAAAATTTATAAAATGTTAGAAAATGAATCAAAAAAAATAATTCAAAGAGGTGAGTATTATGGATAAAAAAAGAATAGGTGAATATCTTAAAAAATTACGACAACAAAAAAAGAAAGGTGGTGGAAAAAGTTTTACACAAAGCGATTTGGCTGAAGAGTTTCTAATAAACTATGATCGTGATATATCAATTAATGCTATTGCGGAATGGGAAAGTGGAAAATCATTACCAAGTCCAGATAACTTAGAAATATTAGCAAAAATATATGATAGAACGATTGATGAAATACTTGATGCGGAAGATAACAAAGAAATAGATTATAATAAGGTATATTTTATATATGACCGTAATTGGTATATGAATGTTAATTATAAAGAAGTTAATACACATCAACTATTCAATGAACAAAAGTTATTAATTACGACAAGATTTAAAGAATTATTATTAATTAGAATTGATAGAGGTTTTACCACAAATGAGGGAAATGAATTTAGATTCTTGTTTGATAATTTCTATAATCTTTCTGAATATGCTAGAGAAATTTCAGATTTAGAAATAAAAGATGAATATCTTATTTTTAAAGATGATCTTTGTGAATTACTTACAAAAATAAAAAAATTAAATAAAGATGAACAATATTGGGAAATTCAAAAATTATATTCTGAAAAAGATGTTTTATGGTTTAAATTTAGACTAAATGTGGAAGAGTTGCAAAGTATTGATATTACAAAAAAAAGATATGAAAAATTAGAAAATTGGCAAAAAGATATGCTTTTAGCAATGTTTCAAAATATTGAACTAGTTCAATTTGATCCAAGCAAACGGGGTGCGAAAAATTTAAAAAGATTTGAAGAAGAAAACAGAGGGGCTAGTCCTGAAAGTATCAATAAATTGGGGATAAAAAATCTTATTAAAGGTGGGGCATGTATCAATAAATATTTTTTAAATATAAAAAAAGGATATGATGAAAAACTAAGAATTATTGATCGAATTGAAGAAATATATAATAATTGTTTAAAGCCTATTGAAATTCAGGTTCCTGATAAGGAAAACAGTGGCAAACTTAAGACGTTTAAGATAGAAAATAATGCTAAAAATAGATTTTTGAATAACTATTATTATTCCTTAAAAAATGATCTAAATGGTTATAGAAATAATGATAACAATCGCAAAGATATAGAAAATATTTATAATTGGTTTGTAAACAATGATGAAATATCTGAAGATGTGTATTTGAAAATTGCAAAAAATTTAAATATTGATACAAATAGAGAAAAGAAATATTGGATGGCTGATTTGAAATTATATAATATGATTGATAAAAACTTTAATGATTTTAAAGAAAAGGAAAGATGTATCGAAAAAGATATTGAAGAGTTCAATGATTTAGTAAATAAACTAAAATCAGGCGATACAACATACACAATCCATAAATACAACACTATTGGTGGTAAAGATGAAGTATCTATTAGAGATTATATTGAATATTGGAAAACTGACTTAGATTATTCTGAATACTTAAATTGTCGCGAAGAGAAATTAACTGAGAAATTGTTAGATGAAATTGACAACTTAAGTATGGAAGAAATTAAAGAAAAATATTTTAAAGTAGAGGTTATAGAAAATGAATAACTTTGAAACTGCAACATTATTAAAAAAACTAAGAAAAGATTGTAACTATACAATTCAAAAAATTGCTAATTTGTTGGACGTTAGCAAAGCTGCTGTAAGTAAATGGGAAAGCGGTTATGATATAAAAACTGAACATTTATACGAATTATCCAAATTATACAATGTATCATTTTCAGAATTGTATTACGGGAAGTTAAAAAAAGAAAAAAATACTGATTATTGGCGCCGCAATTACGATTTATCTAACTTTGAATTGAAAGAAGATATCAACGCAAAAAATGTAGATAATCTTAAAACTTTATTTGACCATTGTAATATGGTTAAAAAAAGATTTTATAAGTTATTACCTAGGTGGGGAGAAAATAAGTTGACTTCATTTGAATTAGAAGAATTTGAATTTTTAAAACAGTATTTTAAATTTGACATTAATTATTATGCGAATAATAAAATAGATTCCTATGTATCTCCTTATGTAGAAAATGAAGTTGAAAAGGCATTTGTTTTATCTACATTGAGTAAAATAAGAAACTATGATATAAAATCTTATAATTGGGAACTGACAAAATTATATAATTTTACTTATAACTATAATGTGGAAACTATTTGCAATAGTGGAAATATAAAAGCTTTAGAATATTTATTATCTACTTTTTCTCAAATAGAAAAGGATTCAATACTATATGATAACATTCATATTGTAAAAAATAAATGTATATACGATAGAACGATATATGAAATAGAACAAATACCATATTTTAAAACTATCATTAATTCTGGTGCAAATAAACTTTATGAACGTAGGTCATCAAACAACGTATGGGAAGATGTTATATTTGAAAGCATTGAAGGAAAAATAGCTGAATTAGATGAAAGTATTTATTACAAATATCAGTTTTATGATTATTCTGGCAGAAAGTACATACCAGTTATAAGTAATTGGAAATTATTTTCATATGAAGAATATTTAAATTTTATTGACAAAAAGGGAACAGAACAATTAAAAGATATAGTTAATTTGAAAAATTCTAATCCTTTAAAATATTTTGAGCGTATGATTGAAAGAGAGAGTATTGATGCTTAAAAACAAATTTAAACTATTAAAGACATTTGACTGGAAATTATTCATATCACTAGTTTTATTGTCACTTGTCCCCGCAATTATTCAAACCATTGAAACATTTGTTATTTCAACTAATTTATCTACAAGTGATATTAACATAATAGGTCAAATTGAATGGTTTGACCTAATTGATGAAACAATTAGAGCATTTCTAATTATCCCGCTATATTCAATTTTAAATAAAATATTAAAAAATTATAAAGATAAATTCGGTGAGGGTGTTTTTAAAACCCTAATTGTAGTATTTGTTTTATATGCAATATTCTCAATTATTGTACTCATTTATTCTGCTAATTTAATATCTTACATGAATAAAAATGAGATTGATTTGAGTTTAGTTAATTCATATTTATCAATATCAACTATAGCTTTCATGATAGGTATAATTGTTAGCTTTGTGAATGTTGTTTTTGTTGTTATTGATAAAGCAAAAAATGTTTATCTTTTTCTTGGAATAAAAACTATTATTACTATCATAAGTGATTTTATTGTAATCCCACACTTTGGTGTAATTGGGGTAGCTATAAGTAATATCTTAATTAATAGTGTTCTTGCAATTAGTGGAGTAATAATTCTAATTAATGAAAAAGCAATACAACCAAGAAAATTCAAAAAAAGCGATTGGTTAGTACTTAAAGAATGGGGTAAAATTGGGGTATTTTCTGGATTGCAACAGTTTATTGCTAATATTGTGTATGCGGTGATGATTGTTAAAATGGTAAATATGGTATCTGAATCAGGTAATTATTGGGTTTCCAATAATTTTATCTGGGGATGGTTATTAATACCAGTTTTTGCATTAACAGAAATAATTAGAAAAGATTGCAAAGAAGGATACTTTAAATTACAACAGTCAAATTATTATTTTATCACAATATTCATTATTATTTTTTGGTGTATTACAATACCATTATGGACTCCTTTTTTTAAAAACATTGAAAAACTTGAAAACTATGAACGTATTTTTCAAATTGTAATTATGCTTTTTCCTTTCTATATTCCCTATGCTTTTCAACAAATTCCTGATAATATATTTATAGGATTAGGTAAAACAAAATATAATTTAATCAATAATTGTATTATTAATTTTATATACTATGGCATATGGTATATTATTTATAAAACAAATACAATAACCTTTAATATGACAACCATCATAATGATGTTTGGTTTTGGAATGATTGCAAGCTATATTGTTAGTATATTAGAAGAAAAAGTATTACTAAAAAAAGAAATGAAAAATTTAGATATAGAAGAAGCTGGTTTATAAACTGGCTTCTTTAATAATTTTTCTACCAATTTTATTGATAATACATAAATTATACTTTTTATTAAATTAAATTATGCATATTAGATACTTAAAGCAAATAATGCAAAAATTTCATTAAATCCTTGCAATAATTGTCATATTATGGTAAAATATGAATATAAGTAAATATTTATTAAGCTTGTAGTGGGGGAACACTCTTAGGAAATGTAATTATACAAATATAGACTCCCTATTATATAGGGAGCCTTTTTTAACTAAAAATATATTTGTCAGTTATACTTTGAAAAAATTCAATAAAGAAACAATTGTAAAATTAATTATATATTAGTATATAGTTGATTAATCAAATATAAAGTATTTTATTTATTAATTTAACAATGTTTATAAAGGTAATGTTGTTAAAGCAATGCCTATAAGTAAATTGTTAGGGGAATGGCAACCTATAAATCCTGTTTTTAATATATAAATTGCTAAAAACAAAAAATTCTACTAATAAGGAAGGTAATAACAATGAAAAGAGTAACGAAAAAACAAAGCAGTAAAGTTCGTAGGTTTGCAGCCGAAATATTCAAAATTCTCCATAAAAACTTAAAAGACAAATATACTTTTACAGTTAGATTAGTTGGATCTGTTGCATGGAATACTGTGCTGAGGGATAGTGATGGTTTTTGGGATGTAGATTATCAAATATTACTAACTAAAAATTCTAAAGAATATAAAGTCAATCGTTTGAATAATCCAACAGACATCAAAAGTTCTTTCTTAAGAGAATTTAACAAGATATTTGAAGATGATAAAAATTATAAAATAGAGAATTCAACTACTGCGATTACATTAATTGATAAGAAAAATAAATATTCTATTGATTTTGTAATTATAAAATTATATCCAAGCAACAATGAAATAATAAGAAGAAATAATAAAAAAAATTCCAGTATTACCGAATTTACTTGGAATCAATTGCCTAAATTCAATGAGGCTTATAGAAAATTTAATGAACTTTGTCCTATGCAAAAGAAGGATTTAATCGAAAATTACGTATTGCCTAGGAAAAAAGAAGAAAAGAAAAAACATGATAATGATAAAACTAAAAGGTCATCATCTGAAATATTAATAGAGGAAATAAATAATTATGAAATTAGAGAATGAAATTATTGATTACGATGAAAACAAGAAAGACATCCTTCATTGGACAAAACTTAAAGGAGAATATAGATATTTTTCTATAATAGAATTCTTAAAAGGAAAAGATATAAACTGTATATGGAATAATGTAACTAATTATATTAAATATGATAAAAGAATACTTATTAATTCATTTAAATATATAGTATTTCTGGAAGAACTATATAAATCATTTATTATACAATATTCTGATATAGAACAAGATAAATTATTAAAACTAGATTTTAGTGTAACATTAGACAAGTACCTATCATTAAAAGATAATGCAAATTATGATGGCATTGATTTGGAATTGCTAAAAAAAGAAAAAAGAACAATAAATGCATATAGAAATCAAGTAGTTCATAATAAAATAATATTATGTGATAAATATGAAGGAAAAACATTAGAAGAAACATTGAAAATATTTATCAGAATATTACCAATTTCCTATAGAAATGGTTTTATTGAAGATATAAACACATGTTCTAAAAACCTGGTAGAAACTTTATGGCATATAGAATTATCAAACAATTAAAATTGTATAGAAAATGTGGTATTTTAGTACTTTAAAAAAATGCATTGTAAAAAAATAAAAATTAATTCAAGAATTTATAGTGAAAAAAGAGGTGAATATATGATTAAGTTAATTTTAATGCTAGAATATAATGCGGGTTCTTACAGACTAGCACAGATAAATAAGGACTATAATCTAATGAACCATTCATATTGTTTTGGAGAATTGTCTAAAACGAATGTTTTTATTGGAGAAAACAATTCAGGTAAAAGTAGATTTTTAAGATACTTGTTCAAAACTGATTTTAATTTTCTGAGTGATGAAGACCTTAACAAATTTTTTGATGAAATGAATCATAGTATAACTCCATATGGAAATTATAAAATTATATATAGTTTTTATCATACACTACCACAGCCTAATAAAGAAAAATTTATTAAATTGTATGATAAAATTAATAGTAACAAAGAATTATATAGAAACGTTAATTTTATATTTTTACGAATATTAGAGGACCATTATGATACACATACATTGAATAATAAGTTTTATTTTCCGATAATAAGAGGAACAAAAGATTATAAAACAATCATTAATAATAAATTAGACACATTTTTAAAGTCTGCTAATTCAATACAAAACAAAGATGCTATTAATCACTATATTAGTTTATTAAATTTAGATGCAAAAGGATTAGAATCATTTGATATATATAACGATGTTATAACATATGAATACTTCAACGATAATAAAGATAATAAAGGCATTAAAGAAAGGATTTTAACAGGTGGTAAATTATATAATGAAATAAAGTCAATGTTGTTGGGAGACGCATCTCAACGCAAGGCAATAGAAGAATTTCAAATATTTTTACATGAAAACTTCTTTTCAAGTTATGGTAAAGTTGAATTAATTCCTAATGAAACAAAAAAAGTGTTGTATGTTAAAATTGGAAATGATGAAAGAGCTATATATGATTGGGGAGATGGTACACAACAATTAATAGTAATATTATATTCACTTTATAAGCATAAAGGCGAAACTGGTAAGTTATTCTTTATTGAAGAACCAGAAATGTACTTACATCCTGGTATTTTGCGAAAATTCATAGAAGTAATAAATTCGGATGTATTCGAAAATCACCAATATTTCATTACTACACATTCAAATATTGTTCTTGATACTTCCGCAGATACAAATATCAAAATGTCAATTTTTAAATTTAAAAAGGTTAGTAACAAAGATGATAATGCAGGAAAAACTTTTTTGGTTGAACAATGTAATAATGGTGATGTTTCATTATTAAATGAACTTGGTGTAAGAAATTCTAGCGTATTTTTATCAAATTGTAGTATTTGGGTGGAAGGAATAACAGATAGATTATATTTGAAACATTATTTGGAATTATATTACAAAAAGAATCCAAAAGAAAAAGTCTATCGTGAAAATATAGATTATACATTTATTGAGTATGGTGGCGGAAATGTTGTTCATTTTAATTTCGATGAAAAAATAGATGATTCTAACAGTATTAACGCAAAGTATATTAATAATAAAATATTTTTAATTGCAGATAATGATAATACGAAACCTAGAACGAAAAAGGCAAATAGAAAAGAAAAATACAAAGGTTTATTGGGCAATAATTTTTATGAACTCTCTGCAATAGAAATTGAAAACTTAATTACATTTGAAACTTTAAAACAAATATTAATAAACCAAAATGAAGATAAAAAAGAAAAAATTTGTGAAGTTTTAAGTAATAAAAAGCAATTTTCAAATAAAAAATTAGGTAAATTTATTGATGGATTGTTTTCTGAAGGTGAAATAAAAAAATATGCTGCAGAAAGTGGGACAATAAAAAACAAGTTGGAGTTTTGTAAAGAAGCCATAAATGTGATGAATGATTACGATAAATTATCTGAAGAAGCAAAAACACTTACCCAAAAAATTTATGAATTTATAAGCAATAATAATAAAGACAATTAAAATATATTAAATTTTTGGCTTTATAATAATTATGCATACTATAGAATAAATGCCATATCCTTTAATATGACAACCATCATAATGATGCTTGGCTTTGGAATGGTTGCAAGCTACATCGTTAGTATATTAGAAGAAAAAATACTTTTAAGAAAAGAGATGAATAGGCAAATGGAGAAATCAAATTTAGAAAAATACATATCAGATTATGATATTTCTCTTTGTAAAGAATTAATTGAAGAAAATATGCAAGAGCTAGAAAAGAAAATTAAATATCATTTTAAAGACATATCTTTGCTTGCTAGGGCAATGGGTACAATAAAAATTCCAATTCCTGACCAAGGTAAAAATAACAAAGAATATGTCAATTCTGTGTTAGCAACGGTTGGAGATGCAATTCTTAAGGCAGTGTTAACTGATATATTGTATAGATCATATGGAATTCAAACGAAAGGCCAATTAACGGCAAAAAAAAGCGAACTTGAAAAAAGTAGTGTTTTGCACAATATCATGAACGGTGAAAAACTAATTGATTATGCCTTCAATGAAAAACATTTTTACAAAGATAAAGGAATACCTGATAATGAAAAAGTTGTAAATAATAATCATGATCAATATATCGAAGCAATTGTTGCCGCAATATATTATGATTCTAATTATGATAAGGTTAAAGAATGGATATCGAAATGGTTGTTTCCATTACTTGTTAAATATAAGGATACCAATAATAAGTAGTTTATTAAAAAGACTTTTTTAAATTATATAACTTAACTTACTAATAGCAGAATTGTTTTCTGCTATTTTTCTATTTAATCTAGGTATTACTGTTTCAGCAATATTATTGCATAGTATTAATCTACTTATGGTTGATTTTTTCATTATTTAGAATAAATAGTTGAATAAACATGAATATAATGATATAATACTAGTAAATGAAATAAGGAGAAAAAGGTATGAAAAAAGTAATTGTTTCTTTAAGTATATTTATGGCTATCTTTACGCTTTTTATGTCAACAAGTGTGGTAGTACATGCGGACACTGGGCCTAAACCTGATATGCAAATAGAGATTTGTAATTTGCCTAAATCTGATTATATCGTCGCATATGCAACTAAATATAAAGAATATATGGGACCACATCATTCATTTATTCCAGGTGATACGAGTGACAGACATTATGGTGAAACAAGTTTTGGAGATGTTGAAGATTTAACTATCGTATATAATAATGTCACTTTACCAGAAGGATGGTATTTGTGCGATATTTCATCATTTTATTCAAATAGTACTGATCTGTTAATCAAAAGTGGTTACATGTGGCCAACTGAATTCATTTTAATTATCTATGATAAAGTAAGTAATGAATATTATCTTACTGAAGAAACTAAGACTTATGCCTTTCATTCTTATTTTAAATATGATATGAATGATTATAAAAATACTTCAATTACATTAGAGAAGAAGATTGTATTAGAAAAGTCATATAAATATGGAAAAGAAATATTAACATTTGTGTTGAGATTACTTATTACTTTAGGAATTGAGTTGTTGTTAGCATTATTGTTTAAGTTTGACAAAAAATCATTTGTTATAATTGCAATAACTAATGCCGTTACACAAATAGGTTTAAACATTGCTTTAAATCTTACCGCTTATTTCAATGGTAAATCAGTATTTTATATCTATTACTATATTCTTATTGAATTATTAATTGTGGTTGTTGAAGCAGTTGTATACCGATTATTATGTAAAAGAGGAAAAGACGGAACTAAGAAATGGATTATTTCTTATGCCATATTAGCTAATGTTTTATCATTTGTGATAGGGGTATTACTTTGGTTCTTAGTCTAATTTCAAAAGTCAGTTATACTGGCTTTTTTTATTTTTTAATTTAAAGTATGTTTAAGTTTTGAATGTTATAATTTGTTTGAAAAGGTGATAAGTATGGAAAAAAGTTTTAAAAGACATGAAATAAAATATCTAATTACCATAAATCAGTATATTAACCTAATGAATTATTTAAGTGATAAAGTTGAAAAAGATGTGTTTTATAAGAGTACAATTTACAATGTTTATTATGATACTGATAATTTTGAACTAATTAAAAAATCAATTGAAAAGCCTATTTATAAAGAAAAGTTAAGAATTCGTTCATATGATAAACATACTTTAGATAGTAGTGTGTATGTTGAACTAAAGAAAAAATATGATCATATTGACTATAAAAGAAGGGAAAAAATTGCTTATAAATATATTTTAAATAATAGTTTTTTAGAGTGAGCTGAAACCCAAATTGATAAAGAAATTAAATACTTTAATGACTTTTATGGCGGATTACCACCTAAGATGTTTTTATCATATGAAAGAGAAGCATATTACTTTAAAACTGATAAACAAATTAGAATCACTTTTTATACTAATATAAAGTATCTTACTGAAAATGTTAATTTGTTACCATCAATTAGTGATATTAAATTATTACCCAATAATTTAGTGTTGATGGAACTTAAAGTACCTTTTTCAATTCCTTATGATCTTACAAAATATTTATCAAGTGAGAAAATATTTAAAACACCTTTTTCTAAATATGGCACAGCCTATAAACAAATACACAAATTATCATAAAATTCAAAGTATTAAAACTACTAATTTAGGAAGTTTAATTAGAATAAAATATGATATTATCTTAAAAGAAGATACATCTGAAAAAGACTTTATTGATGAACTTAGAGTAAAAAATGGCAATTTAGAAATAGCTATTTGTAATGCTGAAATTAATAACGAACTATAGATAAAATTATATTTGCTTGATTTAGATAAGACAATGTAGTATAATGTCTATGATAGGTTGAAGATTAAATGACTTCCTTATTAAGGAAGTCGTTTCTTATCTAATTAAAAATATATAATTTAGTATATTTAGATAAAAAATGTCAATAATAAGAAAAATGATGAAAGAAAATGAGAAATCCTAGCGCACCTAGAGAAAGTGGAGTATTTATGAAATTATTAAAAAGGTTAATTATTAACTTAATTGCTTTAGTTGGACTAATTGCTATTGCCATCGTTGTTGGCTATGTTTATGTTCGTAAAACTTATAACATTGATTTATTTAATACGGTGAGTCAGTTAAAGACTCTTAGTAAAGATGTTGATCAAAAAGATTTATGTATGTTCCCAATTAAAGATAGTGATTATAGTGATGCTAAAACAGAAATTGATAAATCAATTGTAGATTTTGTAACCTATGAAGAAGGAACTGGTTATAATGGTTATACTGTAAATCTTACTAAGAGTGATTTAACATTGAATAAGTTTATGATGATTTCATCACAACAACTTGGAGCCCTCGCCCAAATCATTTTACACCAACAAACTGGGGGGAAAATTAGCGTTTCTGGAAAAGAAGTTGCTATTAAAATACTTGAATTAGAAATTTACCAAGTACAAGATGATGGAAGTGCTGATTTAAATATAATATTAGAATTAGATTTAACACCATTATTTGATAATGCTAAAAAGTTTCCATTTAACTTCTTGAAAAAATATGCACCAAAGAAATTGTATATTTCTTCAACCGTAACAATCCAAAAAGGTGAAACGGCTTTTTCATATAGTGTATTACATAAAGATATTACTATTAACAATTTAAAATCATCTGATACAGCTGATTTCTTTAATACTTTAGATTTTGTTTTCAAAATTGGTTCAGCTGAAGATTTAAATCTTTTAATTGGTAATACGGTTGCAAATGCTTTGATAGGTAATGAAGCAAATCCTGGTTTTGCTTATACACTAAAACAATATGGCGCAAAAGACTTTTCATTTGCTACTCTTGCCGCAACAAATTTCTTTATTATTCAAAAATAATCTTGACTGACCTTCTTAGGTCAGTTTTTTTATTGATTTACAAAACAAATATATTTTAAAATAAACTAAAATATGGTATAATATAAAAAGTAGGTGATTATTATGAAAATATTTATTGCATCAGATATTCATGGTTCGGCATTTTATTGTAAAAAACTTCTAGAACGTATAAATAAAGAAATGCCAGATCGCATTATTTTAGTAGGTGATATTTTGTATCATGGTCCAAGAAACGACTTACCTAAAGATTATAATCCTAAAGAAGTAATCAAAATGTTAAATGAGTTAACAACACCAATCGTTAGTGTACGTGGTAACTGTGATAGTGAAGTTGACCAAATGGTTTTAAAATTTCCAATATTAGCCGATTATTTACTACTTGCCATTGGTAAAAAGACTATTTTTGTTACTCATGGACATCTCTACAATAAAAATAATTTACCACCCCTAAATAAAGGTGATATCTTATTATGTGGTCACACTCATGTTCAATGCTTTGAAGAAATAAATGATATCGTTTATATGAATTGTGGTTCAGTATCAATTCCTAAGGAAGATGGTTATCATGGTTATATGATTATTGAAGATAATAATATAACATGGAAAGACTTAGATGGTAAAGTTCATCTAAATAAAGTGATGTAGGAGGAAATATGAATTTTTTACACTTAAAATATGCAATAATGGTGGCAGAAACCGGTTCAATCAGTAAAGCAGCTGAAAAATTATATGTTGCTCAACCCAATGTTTCAAGAGCCATCAAGGAACTAGAAAGCGACCTTAACATCACTATTTTTGAGCGTAATTCTAAAGGGATGATTGTTACACCTGAAGGTGAACAATTAATCCACTATGCGAAAAGAATCTTAAGACAAATTGATGATATGGAAAAGATATTTAAATATCAAAAAAAGAAGAATGTTTTTTCAATATCCGTTCCAAGAGCAAGTTACATCTCTGATGCCTTTGTTGAATTTTCAAAATGTCTAAATAATATTGATAACGCTGAAGTATATTATAAAGAAACTAATGCTTATCGAGTTATAAACAATGTAATAAATGAAGAATACAATTTAGGTATTTTACGTTATTATATTAATCATGATCGCTATTTTAAAGACATTATTGAAAAGAAAGAATTAAAATGTGAATTGATTAATCAATTTAAATATGTTTTAATCTTTAATAAAAATAGTGCGCTTGCGGAAAACAAAGAAATCCATTATTCTGATTTAAAGGATTTTATTGAAATTGCTCATGGTGATCCGTATGTTCCATCACTTTCAACCAATGAATTGGTAAAAACAGAATTATCAGAAGAAGTAAGTAGAAGAATTTTTGTTTTTGAAAGAGCTAGCCAATTTGAACTACTTGCAAACAATGAAGAGACCTTTATGTGGGTTTCACCAGTATCAAAAAGGTTATTAGACCGTTATGGATTAGTTCAAAAAGAATGTATGGATAACACTAAGGAATATAAAGATTTGTTAATTTATCGTTCTAATTATAAACTTAGTAAGTTGGATCAAGAATTCATTACAAAGCTTTGTGAAAGTAAGCGTAATATTAATTAATTTTACTCTAAAAAGTAAAAGTATATCGATATTGATATATCGATATACTTTTTTGATATTTGCAAATATTTGAAAAATGTAGTATAATGTTAGCGAAAGGTAGTTAAAGATATGATTTATAAAACAATTCCTAAGTCTGTTATAGAACGTATCCCTATTTATTTGAACTATTTGAATAAAATAGATGAAGACGGTCTAATATCATCAACAACAATTGCCCAACAATTAGGGTTAGGTGAAGTTCAGGTTAGAAAAGATTTAAATCTAATATCCGGAAAGGGTAAACCTAAAGTTGGATATCAAGTTAGTAATCTAAAATCCGATTTGAACAAGTTAATCTTTGATGATAAACTTATCAATGTTGTGATAATTGGAGCCGGTAAAATAGGAAGTGCACTTGCAAAATATCATGGTTTTAACGAAAATTCGTTTAATATAGTAGGCATATTTGATAATAGCCCTGAAAAGATTGGAAGGACAATCAACGATAAAAATATTTTATCAATTGATGAAATGTCATCCTTCTGTTTAACGAATGATGTTAAAATGGCAATAATTTGTGTACCTCATGATAGTGCTCAGAGTGTATGTGATGAAATAATAAATTGTGGTGTCAAGGGAATTCTTAATTTTACAGATCAAAAATTAAATATACCAAATGATGTAAAAATAAGAAATGTTGATATTGTATCACTACTAATAACATTAGCTGTCGAAATAAATAATAATTGAAAAGGAGTGTAATTTACATGGAAAAAAATTATGAAATTGTTGATAGTTTAGAAAAATTATCAGCTAGATTAGAAAAAATTAAAAAAGCTCAAAAAGTATATGCTACATATACAGAAGAACAAGTAGATAAGATTTTCTTAAATGCCGCACTTGCAGCTAACAAGGCACGTATTGAACTTGCAAAAATGGCAGTTGAAGAAACAGGTATGGGTGTTGTTGAAGATAAAGTAATCAAAAACCACTACGCTTCAGAATACATTTATAACAAATATCGTAATGTAAAAACTTGCGGTGTAATTGAAGAAGATAAAGCTTATGGTTTAAAGAAAGTTGCAGAACCTATGGGTATCGTTGCTGCAGTTGTTCCTACAACTAACCCAACATCAACAGCTATCTTCAAAACTTTACTTGCTTTAAAGACAAGAAATGGTATCATCATTAGTCCACACCCTAGAGCAAAGAACTCTACTATTGCTGCCGCAAAAGTAGTTCTTGAAGCTGCTGTAAAAGCTGGTGCTCCTGAAGACATTATCGGTTGGATAGATGTACCTAGTTTGGAATTAACTAATGCAGTTATGAAAGAAGCAGACGTTATCCTTGCAACAGGTGGTCCTGGTATGGTTAAAGCTGCTTACTCTTCTGGTAAACCTGCAATTGGTGTAGGTGCTGGTAACACTCCTGCAATTATTGATGATTCTGCTGACATCGTTTTAGCTGTTAACTCAATCATTCATTCTAAGACATTTGATAATGGTATGATTTGTGCATCTGAACAATCAGTTATCGTATTAGATGGTGTTTATGAAACTGCAAAATGTGAATTCATGAAACGTGGTTGCTACTTCTTAAATGAAGAAGAACTTAACAAAGTTAGAAAGACTATCATCATCAATGGTTCACTTAATGCTAAGATTGTTGGTCAAAAAGCCGCTAAAATTGCTGAACTTGCTGGTGTAACTGTTCCAGAAGGCACAAAAATTTTAATTGGTGAAGTTGAATCAGTTGAATTATCAGAAGAATTTGCTCATGAAAAATTATCACCAGTTCTAGCAATGTATCGTGCTAAAGATATCGAAGATGCATTTGCAAAAGCAGAACATTTAATTGCTGATGGTGGTTATGGACATACTTCTTCAATTTATCTAAACCCTATTACTGAACAAGCTAAATTAGAAGAATTCGCAAAACGTATGAAGACTTGCCGTATTCTTGTTAATACACCTTCATCTCAAGGTGGTATAGGTGATATTTACAACTTTAAACTTGCTCCATCTCTAACACTTGGTTGTGGTTCTTGGGGTGGAAATAGTGTATCTGAAAACGTAGGTGTAAAACACTTAATAAATATTAAAACTATCGCAGAAAGAAGGGAAAATATGCTTTGGTTTAGAGCTCCAGAAAAAGTATACATCAAAAAAGGCTGCTTACCTGTAGCACTTCAAGAATTAAAAGATGTTATGCATAAGAAACGTGCATTCATCGTAACAGATAAATTCTTATATACAAACGGAAATGCTAACCCTATTATTGAAAAATTAAAAGAAATGAATATGGAATACACAGTATTCTTTGATGTTGAACCAGACCCAACATTAGCATGTGCTAAACGTGGTGCTGAACAAATGAAATCATTCCAACCTGACTGCATTATCGCATTAGGTGGTGGTTCTGCAATGGACGCTGCCAAGATTATGTGGGTATTATATGAACATCCAGAAGTAGACTTCTTAGATATGGCAATGCGTTTCATGGATATTCGTAAACGTATTTATACTTTCCCTAAGATGGGTGAAAAAGCTTACTTTATCGCTGTTCCTACATCTGCAGGTACAGGTTCAGAAGTTACACCATTTGCGGTAATCACTGATGAAACTACCGGTGTTAAATATCCATTAGCTGACTATGAATTACTTCCTAAGATGGCAATCGTTGATGCTGACTTCCATATGACAGCTCCTAAAGGATTAACTTCTGCATCAGGTATCGATGCTGTATCACACTGCTTAGAAGCATATGCATCTATTATGGCTACTGACTATACAGATGGTTTAGCTTTACGTTCATTAAAGATGATATTCGAATACTTACCAAGAGCTTACAACAATGGTGCTAATGACCCTGTTGCTCGTGAAAAGATGGCTAATGCCGCAACAATGGCTGGTATGGCTTTCGCAAATGCCTTCTTAGGTGTATGTCACTCAATGGCTCACAAACTTGGTGCCTTCCATCATTTACCTCACGGTGTTGCTAATGCCTTGATGTTAGATGAAGTAATTAGATTCAATTCTGCCGAAGTTCCAACTAAGATGGGTACATTCCCTCAATATGATCACCCTCACACAATGCAAAGATATGCAGAAGTTGCTGATTATTTAGGTCTTGGTGGAAATACTGACGAAGAAAAAGTTAACAATTTAATCAAAGCTATTGATGAATTAAAAGTTAAGATTGGTATTAAACCTACTATTAAAGATTATGTTCCAGATGAAAAAGACTTCTTAAATAGACTTGACGCAATGGTAGAACAAGCATTCGATGACCAATGCACAGGTGCTAACCCTCGTTATCCATTAATGAGTGAAATCAAACAAATGTACTTAAATGCTTATTATGGTAAAGAATTTGTTGAAAAACCTGTTCCAGTTCAAGATCTAGAAAGTTATATTCCTGAAGATAAAAATGATTTTAAACGTGCATATAAGAAGAACAGAACGATTAATAAATAGAAAGTGAGGAGAAGAATATGAATCTTGAAAAAATTATTGCTATTAGAAATGCAAAAACAATTTATTGTGATGAAAACAATTGTGTAAAAGTATTTAATAAAGAATACTCAAAAGCCGACATTTTAAATGAAGCATTAAATCAAGCTAGAGTAGAAGAATTACCTATTAATGTACCAAAAATCAAAGAAGTTACTATGATTGATGGTAAATGGGCTATTATAACTGAATATATCAAAGGATATACTCTTCTTCAATTAATGGAAAAATATCCAGAAAAGAAAGATCAATATCTTGAACAATTTGTAGATATTCAATTAGCTACTCAAAAAAATACTTGCCCTTTATTAACTAAATTAAAAGACAAGATGAATCGTAAGATTAATATGGCTGACATTGCTTCAACAACTAAATATGATTTGCATACAAGACTTGAAAGTATGCCAAAGGGTAATTCACTTTGCCATGGTGACTTCAACCCTTCAAATATCATAATCTCTGAAGATAATAAACCATATATTATCGACTGGTCACATGCTACTCAAGGTAATCCATGTGCTGATGCCGCAAGAACTTACTTATTATTCTGGCTATCAGGTGACATTACAGGTGCGGAAAAGTATCTTGATTTATATGCTAAAAAAGGAAATGTTACTAAAAAAGACATTCAAAAATGGTTGCCAATCGTTGCTGCTTCTCAATCAGTTAAGGGTAACGAAAAAGAAAGAGAGTTCTTACTTTCTTGGGTTAATGTTGTAGATTACGAATAAAAAACGGAGGAATAGAAAATGATTAAAATTACTGTTTGTATTGGTAGCTCATGCCATATTAAAGGTTCAAGACAAGTTGTTGAACAACTACAATACTTAATTGCAAAAAACAATTTAAATGATAAGGTTGAATTAAGCGGAACATTCTGCATGGGAAAATGTCAAAATGGTGTTTGCGTTAAAGTAAATGATGAATTATTCTCTTTAACACCCGACCAAGTTAACGAATTCTTCGAAAAGAATGTTGTTGAAAAATTAAAATAATGGTAGAAGTAAAAGTTTGTATTGGGAGTTCATGCTTTTTAAAGCATGCTCCCGATATTGTTGAATACATAAACAAAAAAATTGAAACAGAAGACTTGTGGGACAAGATTATTTTATCAGGAAGTTTCTGTGCGGGAAAATGTAACCGTATCGGTGTTACTATCTTTGTTAATGATCAAGTTTACACAGGTGTTACTGTTGATGAAATTGAAAAATTTTGGAATGAAAAAATAGTTCCATATTTAAATTAATTTGAGGTGAGTAAATTGTCTAAGTACCTAACATTAAAGAAATCAAATTGTAAAAACTGTTATAAATGTATAAGACACTGCCCAGTAAAATCAATTAGATTTTCGGCAAATCAGGCACATATTATAGATAATGAATGCATTCTTTGTGGACAATGTTTTGTAATCTGTCCTCAAAATGCCAAAGAAATTGTTGATGGTGTAGAAAAAGCTAAAGTACTACTAATGTCAAAAGCACCAGTTGTTGCTAGTATTGCGCCATCATTTATAGCTAATTATAACGGAATTGGTATAGAAGCTATTCGTAATGCTTTAAAGAAATTAGGCTTTTATGATGTTGAAGAAACCGCTATAGGTGCTACATTTGTAAAAAATGAATATGATCGCTTATTAAACGAAGGTAATCACGAAATATTGATTTCTTCATGTTGTCACTCAGTAAATTTATTAATTCAAAAATACTTTCCTAATGAATTACAATATTTAGCTAATGTAATGAGCCCTATGCAAGCTCATTGTAGCGATATTAAGAAAAGAATTCCTGGCGCAAAAACAATATTCATTGGCCCTTGCGTTGCTAAAAAAGATGAAGCAGATCGCTATGAAGGAATTGTTGACTGTGTTTTAACCTTTGAAGAATTATCAAATTGGTTAAAAGAAGAAGGAATTGTAATTGAACAAACTCAAGATAGTGAGGAAATCGCAAAAGGTAAAACTAGATTATTCCCTACTACCGGTGGTATCCTAAAAACTATGGAATGTGATGCAAAAGGTTACACATACATGGCCATAGATGGGGTTGAAAACTGTATTGCGGCATTAAAAGATATTGAAAGTGGTAAAATTTCAAAATGTTTTATTGAAATGTCAGCTTGTGTTGGAAGTTGTATAGCTGGTCCTATTATCGAAAAACATCATTGTTCACATATCAAAGACTATCTATTAGTAAGCCACTATGCTAGTACTAAAGATTTTGATGTAGAACAACTTGATAAGATGTACTATTATAAAAATTTTTCTCCTATTAAAATAGATAATAACAAACCAAGCGAAGAAGAAATAACCCAAATTCTAAAACAAATGAATAAAACAAAACCAAGTGATGAACTAAACTGTGGTTCTTGTGGATACAATACATGTCGTGAAAAAGCGGTCGCAATATATCAAGGAAAAGCACAAATTTCAATGTGCCTTCCATATTTAAAAGAAAAAGCAGAAAGCTTTTCCGATTGCATCGTTAGTAATACCCCTAATGGATTAATTGTAGTAAATGAAAAACTAGAAGTACAACAAATCAATGGTGCAGCTAAAAAGATTATGAATATTAGAAATGATTCAGATATTTTAGGTGACCAAGTTGTAAGAATATTAGATCCAGTACCTTTTACTAAAGTTCTAGAAACTAAGCGTAATATTCGTAATGAAAAAGTATATTTAGCCGAATATGATAAATACGTAGAACAAAGCATAATTTATGATACTAACTATCATATGATGATTTGCATTATGCGTGATGTAACTGAAGCAGCTCTTGAAAAAGAAAAGAAAGAGACAATCAGTAAACAAACGGTAGAAATTGCGGATAAAGTTGTTGATAAACAAATGCGTATTGTTCAAGAAATTGCATCATTATTAGGTGAAACGGCAGCGGAAACTAAGATTGCTTTAACTAAATTAAAGGAGTCTATTAGCGATGAATAATTTATGTGCAGATATTGGTTACAAAAGCATTAACCACTATGGTGAAGAGTTATGTGGTGACCACATTGATATTATTGAACAAGAAGATGGATCAACAATTATCGTACTTGCAGATGGTTTAGGAAGTGGCGTAAAAGCGAGTATCTTATCTACATTAACTT